>Ga0209164_1000055_pt1:0-142500 | contig 346645 bp, 290 predicted proteins | sample MTBNYHSulfiMetaG_FD_187458 | JGI IMG/M metagenome (GOLD analysis project Ga0209164, IMG submission 187458) | Enrichment culture microbial communities from rom New York Harbor, USA that are MTBE-degrading - MTBE-NYH (New York Harbor Sulfidogenic)... | ecosystem: Environmental > Aquatic... | reverse complement strand
ATAAAGTTCCTTCATTTTTTTTGATCCCAGCATTTCTGAAGGATTGGGAGGAAGATTTCCTGCCGGAAGTATGTACAAATTATCAACACTTGTTTTATGAATACATTCTTCAAGAGTATTTGTACCTATGATGATATCCGCCACACCGGGTACCCGTGGTACCTTGAATACTTTTTGCAGTACCGGACGTCTCATATCCGTGTCCACAAGCAATGTTTTTTGATCTAATTGGGCAAATGCTATGGCCAGATTGGCTATTGTTGTGGACTTTCCTTCACCGGGTCCTGCTGATGTAATGACAACGGATTTGATCGGACGATCAGTACCGGACAGCTCAATGTTGGTACGCATTGATCTGTACGCTTCCGAAACCGGCGATTTGGGATCAAAATGGGTAATAAGCCTGGACTGGTATTGAGATATATCTGATCCGGAACTTTTTCTTGCTTTTTGTTTCGTCTTTATCTCATCAATTTCAGGAATTACCGCCAGGGATGTTATTCCTTTCTTTATCAGATCTTCCTTCGTTTTTACTGTATTATCAAGGAATTCCCTGAGGAAAATTAATCCGATTCCAAACCCCAGTCCCAGAAATCCGCCTAACAGAATATTTAATTTCTTTTTTGGAGAAACGGGGAATCTAGGCGGAACGGACTGATCAATCACATATACATTGCTAATCTGACTGGCTTCTGTGATCCTTGATTCTTCATACTTGTTTTTCATCAGCATGTAAATGTTTTCGTTTACCAGTCGTTCACGTTCTAGCCTGACAAATGTTATAATGACTTCTGGAAGTGTTTCCAGCTCTTTGCTGTAATGATCCACCAGTTTTTTAAATTCACTGGCTTTGGACCGGTATAAAATCTGTGATACGCGCAGTTTAATGACATCTTCAAGCATGTTTTGATTGATGCTCAAAGGATCGTTGGGACCCGGGATATAGCCCATACTAACCAGACGCCGTGTTTCTTCATTCAAACGTTTTTTCATTTCATCCATCTGGGCCTTGGTAGTCCGGATGACGTGTGCATCTTCAGGTGTTCCCCTTGCCATCGTTTCAACAAGCTTTGCTTCAAGAATGGCAATTTTACTTTGCAGTTCAAGAATTAACGGGTTTGCTGTCTGAACAAAATTATCCAGTAATTCTTTCTCTTTTATACTCAGTTCTTTGGTAAGATAGTTCAATTGCTGTTCATTAATTTCAAGCTCTGCAACAGCACTATAATACTGAGACTCAAAATCCGACAGTCGATCCAGCAGGTTCTTAGATGCTTCATCCAGATTAACCACACCTTCCCGTTGCTGAAGTGACCTGAGAGAATCCTCGCTGGTTTTTAAACGGCTTTCAACCTGTTCTAACTGGGATTCTATGAATGTTTTTACTTCAGACATGGCACCCCGGGATCTTTCAAGATCCTGTTTAAAATATTCGTATGCAAAGGTGTTCGTTATTAAGGCGGCTTCTACCGGATCGGGGGATTTTATTGATATACGGATAGTCTGTGTATTTCTTTCAGGTGTAATAGTTATGATTTTCTGTAAATTATATGCAAGTGACCGGATTGTATCTTCCCGCGTCGAGTTAAACAATATTTTTTCTTCGTCCTGTATGTGCCCCAGCAATAATATCCAGTTTTTAATCCGGCTGAAAATTGATACAACATTCTCTTCATCTCCCTTTCCAAGGATAAACAACGATTCAGCAGGGTAATTATCCTTAAGATTCCGGATTGTATTCTCAGCCAACGTACGGGATTTGAGAATCTCAACCTCGTTATTGATTTCCATCTGAGTGTTGCCCAGAGGTGTCATCATGTCGAAAATAGCACTGGTCTTTTTTCCGGCAGCTCCAATAAGAATCTGGGTCGAAGCTTCAAAAATTGGTGTCTGATTGAATGTATACCATGTTGTTATTGCTGTAATGACAATAAAACTCAGAAAAATAATCCATTTTCCCTTTAAAAGGATCTGGAATATTTCCTTAATATTTATTTCTTCTTCTTCATTGTAAGGCGAGTGATTTGTTATCTGATTCATCCTGTTCCTTAAAATATGTTCTTTATCATGTAAAATTAATTATCTTATCAGGGTTTCGAAAGTTTTTTTAATGTTTCTGATTCAAGTGTGACGGACCTAACAGATAAATGTGTTCTAAGATAATAAATAAAACCGAATAAAGTAAGTGATAGAAATCCCACCAGATGAATAACCACCGCATATGTAAAAGAAGTAGATTTATCCAGTCCGTAAAAAAGAAGGGTTTGTACAACTGCTACATGGTAAGTCCCCACATATCCCGGGACGGATGGAATGCTGATGGCAAATGAGGATGCGGCAAGAAGGGCTGAAGCAGCAATGAAACCGAGATTCAAACCAAACATTTTAAATCCGAGCCAGAATATAAATGCATACATAGCCCAGATTATGAGACTGAGAATGAGAACATATAACCGGTATTTCATTTCAAAAACAGCAGTGAATCCTCGGTTCAGATGAGAAATAATATGCCAGAACCTGCCCTGTTTACCTTCAATATATTGGGCTAAACGTTGATGGAATTTATAGTAGATCGCTACTATGATAAGAATAGCCGTTATAAGAATGCCCAGAAGAATCCTTGTATTTCCGGCCCATTCCGGTAAAGGAGCAATCAGTGAGATTCCCAAAAGGAAAAAAAAGAAGGAAAAAACATCTACCAGTCTTTCCAGTATTATGGTTGAAAAAAGATGAGCTGCACTGTATCCAGTTAGTTTGGATGTGGAATAGGCTCGTAAAACTTCACCCAGACGGAAAGGGAGAATGTTATTACCAAAATATCCGATCATGACACCTTTATGGAGCGTATAAACCGATGGGGATTCAGATGATGTAAGGAAAAAAGTCCAGCGGTATGCCCGGACCCAAATCGTCAGAATCATAACAAGTGTTGCCGCCACATACCATTTTACGGATATTATGGAAAACCCCTGTAAAACCGTTTCCCACTCCACTCCCTTTATTGTAAAATAGAGGGCAAAGACAGATATGAAAATGCCGGCAATAAGCTGAAAGATTCTTTTTGTTTTGCTCTTCATATGATGACAATTATACAAATAGGTGCTCTTTTATAAAACAAATTTATCATAAGGTTCCCAATAAAATTGTGTTTGTTAATTCTCTGTTAATTCTCTGATATTCTTGCTTAAAATAACAATTCCTTTTAGATTCGCCGGAATCCAAATAAAGGAGGGATTTATGGAAAATGTGGGAAAAATAGCCGGAACTGTCTGGCAGACTCTCTCTGTAAAAGGTACTCAGAGTGTCGCTGCTTTGGTGAAAGAGACCGGTGAAAAAAAAGACACAGTACTGATGGCATTAGGCTGGCTTCTTCGTGAAGATAAACTTAAGACAGAAGTTAAAGGCAAATGCACGATGTATGGCCTTAAATAAAAAAAAGGGGCTGATCAGCCCCTTTTTTTTGAGAGGGAGTATCTCGGTCTGCCTGGAAGCGTTCTGCTCGATGACCGTGAAGATTGGTTGATTGGAATTCAGTCCAAAGTCCCCGAACGTCGTTCCGACTTATCACAGTCGAAAGTTATCTGTATCCGTTGGTTTGAACATGGAGCATAGCGAGCCTTTGCCTCTATACCCGATTTTGTCTAATTCTTTATAGTTGACTAAACGTCTAAACATCTAAACATTTAAACATTTTACACTTTGATAATCAATTATTGACAGCTAAATTTTCAGGCTAAAACGGAGATGGTATGATCATTGCGATTGACGGTCCTGCCGGATCGGGAAAAACAAGCACTGCACGTGAAGTGGCCAGACGGCTGAAGATTTCCCGTTTGGATACGGGAGCCATGTACAGGGCGATTACCCTGGGTATTCTCGAGGATGGCATTGATCCCAATGATCAGGATTCAGTTATTGCACATCTGGATAATCTGAAAATTGATTTCCAGGGTGACAGGATTTTTCTGAACGGTGAAGACGTGTCGGAAAGGATACGGGCTGCAGATGTGAATGAGGCCGTAAGTCCGGTGAGTACCATTAAAGAAGTCCGCATACGCATGGTCAGAATTCAACAGGAAATCGGTTCAAAAACCGATTGTGTTGTTGACGGACGGGATATTGGAACAGTCGTATTTCCAAATGCTGATTACAAATTCTTTCTTGTGGCAGACCCGAAAATCCGCGCTGAAAGACGCCTGAAAGAGATGGCAGAAAGCGGTGAAACCCTGAGTCTTGAAGACGTTGTTCGTCAAATTAATATGCGGGACAGAATTGATTCATCCCGTGAAGTATCTCCATTGAAAAAAGCAGCTGACGCTGTTGAAATAAATACCTCGGACCTGTCAATCGACCAGCAGGTTCAAAGGATAATTGACAAGGTCGAACAAACAAAAAAAATGGATGCGAAGGAGTCTTTCATGACTGAAGAGACAATCGTTAAAAGTATTGAAACAGAAAGCCCTCAGGAAACAGCAGTCGCTGAGGCAGAAAAAAAAATGATTGCAGATCCCTATGATTTGATTAAAAAAGTCAAAAGGGAAGATGTGGCAGATACTGTTGAAGAAACGGAAACAGTGGATGCTGAACTTGATAATCTTTATAACCGTACGCTTAAAAAGTTTAATGATGACAGACGGGTTATGGGTCACGTAATCCGCGTTGGTGATAAAGATGTGGTGGTGGATATCGGTTTTAAGTCCGAAGGAATTATTCCCCTTGAAGAATTCGGTGAAAACATTCCTGAAGTCGGTGAACAAATTGAAGTCTATGTTGATAAAATCGAAGATCATCACGGCCAGTTGATCCTGTCAAAGAGAAAGGCGGATTTCCTGAAATCATGGGAAGTTCTCAAACAACGTTATGATGACAGCGACATTATCAGCGGCAAAATCCTGAAACGGATCAAAGGCGGTATGGTTGTGGATCTGAACGGCGTGGAAGCTTTTCTGCCCGGTTCGCAAATTGATGTCAGACCCATTACGGATTTTGATTCGTTTATCGGTAAAACCATGGATTTTAAGATTGTAAAATTAAATGAAGCCCGTAAGAATATTGTGATCAGTCACAAAGAAATACTTGAAGAAACCCTGAAAGAAAAACGGGAAGAACTGTTAAGCCAGATTCAGGTTGATCAGGTCCTCAAAGGACGGGTTAAAAATATTACCGATTTTGGTGTTTTTGTGGATCTGGGCGGCGTTGACGGTCTGCTTCATATTACAGACATGTCATGGGGCCGGATTAATCATCCGACTGAAATGGTGAAAGTGGATGATATTATTACCGTCAAGGTGATTGATTACGACACGGAAAAACAGCGTGTTTCCCTTGGGCTGAAACAATTGACACCCCATCCGTGGGAAGAGATTGAACAGCGTTATCCCATCGGTTCGGTTGTCAAAGGCCGGGCGGTTTCTATCACGAATTACGGTATTTTTGTAGAATTGGAAAAAGGTGTTGAAGGTCTGATACATATTAGTGAATTGAGCTGGACTCAGCACATCAAACATCCCTCAGAACTGTTTAACCTGAATGACGAGATTGAAGCCAAGGTCCTTTCAATTGATTCGGATGAACGGAAAATTTCTCTGGGTGTAAAACAACTGCAACCAGATCCCTGGGAATCTATCGAAAAAAGATATTCCGAAGGAATGCAGGTGAAGGGTATTGTCCGGAACCTGACACAGTTCGGCGCTTTTATTGAACTCGAAGAAGGTGTGGACGGACTTGTTCATGTTTCAGATCTGTCTTGGACCCGTAAGATCCGTCATCCCAAAGAAGTGCTTCAGAAAGGACAGGAAGTGGATGTTGTTATCCTAGAAGTTAATCTGGTTACCCGCAAAATCTCTTTGGGTATAAAACAACTCGATACAAATCCCTGGGATGTTATCGAAAATAAATACAAACCCGGTAACATGGTCAAAGGGGAAGTTCTGAAAATCCTGGAAAAAGGGGTTATCGTAAAACTTGGTGAGGATGTGGAAGGACTCATCCCCATGAGTGATATGAGTAAAAAAGACCGTAAGAATTACACCCGTGCCGTGAAAGTGGGCGAGGATGTGGAACTTCGTATCGAAAGTGTGGACCGGGATGAAAGAAAAGTTATTCTTTCCCGTGATGACCTGATTATGAATGAAGAAGAAAAAGAGATCGCAAAAGTAATCTCAAATCAGGGCGGCGCCACACAAAAAATTGAAATTCCCGAAGAACTGCTGAATAAACTTCAGTCTGATGATGAGGCCGCGGAAAAAAAGGCGGCTCCTAAGAAGAAAAAAGAAGTTGAAACAGAACTGAAAGCTGAGACAGAAAAAGAAACTGACAAAGTCCCTGAGAAAGAAACTGAGACAGAAAAGGAAACTGACAAAGCCCCTGAGAAAGAAACTGAGACAGAAAAGGAAACTGACAAAGTCCCTGAAAAAGAAACTGAGACAGAAAAGGAAGCTGACAAAGTCCCTGAAAAAGAAACCAAACCCGCCAAAGAAGCTAAAAAGGCTAAAAAAGAAGAAGCTGCAGAAGAACCGAAAGCTGCTGAAACTGTAACGGAGACAGAAACTGACGAAGAACCTGAAAGTGATTCTCCAAAAGAAGTAACTGAAGAAACGAGTGAGAAAAAATAGAATCGTTTCTATGAATATTCTTTACTTAAAAGGCGGCGCAAACCGCCTTTTTTTTATTCTGTGTTTTGATTGGAATCATATAAGGAATCTTGTAATTTTTAAATTATGAAAGTATCAGGGAAAAATGCCAAGCAAATCGTATCATGGATAATCTCATTTATTCTGGCATCCCTGATTTGGTTTGTTATTGTTAATGATAAAGAATATACAGTAGCCATGGAAATTCCCATTCAGGTTTACGAACCGAGGGAAGATAAAACACTAAAAAATACAATTCCAAAAACGGCTTTGGTGCGGTTTCAGGGAAAGGGCAGAGCCTTACTGACAGCGAAGATCCTTCAAAAGCCGGTTCTCATTCTCGATGTTGCCAATATTCAACAACGCTACCATGTATCTCTTAATGATTATTATCAGAAATATCCAAATCGGGTTATTTATAACCGGATCGACATGGAATTCCTTGAGGTAATATATCCTGACACATTTACAATACTTATTGACAATAAAATCTCTAGGGAAATACCTGTCCGACTTGAATACAAAGCCAGACCTGCACCCGGTTATCTGTTTCCGGACAAACCCCTTTTAGATCCGGAGAAAATAAAAGTTACCGGTCCAGAGGAGATTATTAGTACTATCAATGTATTGAATACTCAGATTTTAAATGCCGGAGATATAAACCGTAATATGACCCTGGATGTGTTATTGGTAAATCCCAGTCCGGATTTTTTAGTTCTGGATCAAAAAACTGTATCTGTAACATTTTTTGTGGAATCCATTGGTGAAAAGACAATGACGAATATTCCGATTGAAACAGAAAATATTCCGGAAAATATATCTATCCGATTTGTTCCTCCCACAATGAGTCTAAAAATTATCGGAAGCAATAAGATAATTCAGAATATGACCAACGACAGTGTCCGGGTTGTTTTTAATTATTCGGAGCAATGGATACCGTCGAAGATTTATTATCAGCCCTATGTCCGTGTGCCTCAGACTGTCATGGAATGGAAAGATCTGAAACCGTCACGTATTGAGGTCATCATTGTCCGAAAATAAAATTCCCCTTATTCTCGGTATCGAAACATCCTGTGACGAAACCAGCGTAGCCCTTTTAAAAGGATTTAATGTTTTATCCCATGTAATTTATTCCCAGCTCATTCACCGGGAGTACGGCGGAGTGGTGCCTGAACTGGCAAGCCGTGAACACGAAACGGCCATTTCACGAGTGGTTGATAAAGCCTTTGGGGATGCTCCCGGAATCCGTCCGGGGGATGTGGATGCCATTGCTGTCACCTATGGTCCGGGTCTTATGGGCGCTTTACTGGTGGGACTCAATTTCGCCAAAGGTATGGCCATTGCTCTGAATAAACCCCTGATTGCCGTGAATCATGTGGAAGCCCATTTATATGCCCCGTTTCTTGAATTTCCGGATCTGAAACCCCCTATGCTGAGTCTGTTGGTCTCAGGCGGACATACCATGCTCATAGACGTTCGAGGAATCCGGGATTTTACAATCCTTGGGCAGACCCTTGATGACGCAGCCGGCGAATCGTTTGATAAAGTTGCCCGCCTTCTGAAAATCGGTTATCCCGGCGGACCGGTAATTGACCGACTGTCAGAGAAAGGGGATCCTCAAGCCGTTCTTTTTCCACGCCCCTATCTTGACAAGGATTCCCTGGATTTCAGTTTTAGCGGCTTGAAAACTGCCGTGTTGAATTATACACGGGATAAGACTTTTACAGAACAGGGAATTGCTGATATTGCTGCCGGATTTCAGGCTTCGGTTGTGGATGTGCTGGAAGAAAAAGTCCGAAGGGCTATCATGGTTACGGGACATAAAAATGTAATTCTTGCCGGCGGTGTGGCTGCAAACCGTCTTCTCAGACAACGGCTGAAAAAACTGGCTGAAAAATTGGAGATTAAACTCTATTATCCTCCGTTAAAATACTGCACAGACAATGCCGCCATGATTGCTGCTGCCGGTGTCATCTATTTTAAAAAAGGGTGGGTCTCGGAGCTCACAGTTCCGGCTGTCCCTAATTTAAGGATCTATGATCATTCCTATACTGGATAAGTATTCTTTATCATTGGACGGATGGGTCCTGGCTGCGCTGATCACAGTTTTTACAGCATATTTGTTCTGGCTTGTTAAAACACTGTATTCTTCGTCCACGATCCGTTCCATCCGTATACCTGTCATTCTCCTGCGAACGGGCGCCCTAATCCTTTTTATTTGTATGATCACCGATCTTCACCTGAGTTTCAGCCAATGGAAAAATCAGCCTCCCCAAACACTGGTTCTCTATGATTTATCCAGGAGTATGGATTCTGTATGGACACCGGAAAGTCTGAGAGAATGGCACATTCATCCTCTGAGTGTAAAACTGGATAAAGAAACCCGTGTCAGCCGTTATGGCGGCGGAGAGAAAGGACGGAAACTCCGTAAAATACCGGAAGTCTCCGATCTTATTGAGCATATTACAGATTTTGAAAGTCTGGTCGGCAATACTCTTGGCAGTATTGAAAGTGTTCCGGACCAGATCCTTTTCCTCACAGACGGACGTAATCTGAAGGGTATGGAAACCGAACAAATACGTTTTCCTTCAGATGTTCCATGGATTGTGATCGGAGTGGGGGATACACTCAGGGATAATCTTCCTGTTATTGCGGAGTGGATACTGCCCGGACATGCCGCGGTCAATGATACGGTTCAGGTTTCGGCTGTTGTTTTATCTGACGGGTATGAATCAGTGGTTGGACAATTCTTACTACAGGAGAATAACAGAATTGTTAACAGCAGCTCCGAATTAACACTTCATCCGGCAGCATTACAAACCATTAATTTTACCTTTGTTCCGCAAACACCGGGTATTTCCACACTGAAAATCGTATTCAAAGATCATGAAGACCGCCATTTACTTCTGTCCGGACATTCACAACTTTATATTAGGCCGGAAACCTTTTCTATTGTTGTTGATGGCCGACCTCATCCGGATCTGACCTTTATACTGAATCATCTCAGACCCCGGAATTTGTATAACGTCTTCACAGCGGATGATTGGGAGACTGTCCGGAAAAATGAAAAGCCCGATTTGCTGATTCTTGGTTCCGGATATACTTTGAACAGAATAAAATTCAGATCTGTTCCGGTCCTGTATATCAAAGATTCTGCAGACGGTGATTACGGCAATACATCCGGTTTCCAAATAGTCAGGACACTCCCATTTACTGTGTTGTCTTCACATCCGGCTCTTGACCGTGAAATATGGTCCCGTTTTCCTCCTGTAAATGCTTTGAAAACTTCAGAAGGAGAACCTGTCATCCGTGATGAAAGTCATAATTTTACCCTGATATCCGTTAAAAATGATCCTAAAGAAATTATTCTGAATGGAAATGGATTCTGGCGCTGGGCCTGGTCCGGGTATAATACGGAAAGGGAAGGATCCTGGACCACACTTGTAAATCACATAATAGAATGGCTTGTCTCTCCGCAACCGGATTGGGCATGGCTTGAATTACCGGAAAAAGAGTTGTACGCCGGGATTTCAGAAAACCTTATGGTTTACCGGAGTCCGTCCGCCAATCCCGGTGAACTGACTGCCCGGATTTTTGTAATGGACAGCCTGCGGTCCCCGGTATGGAACTCTTCTCCGATAAATCTGCTTAAATCCATTACGCCTGTCCGTTTACCCGGATTGAATGCAGGTTCTTACCTGCTTACAGCTGATATTTATCGGGAGGGTGAACGGTTAAACCGGGATTCACTGTTTCTTTATGTCGGTTCACCCGATCCTGAACTGCTCCAAACAGGCTGTGATATGAATTCTCTGAGACGATGGGCTGCGCGGCAGAACGGGGAAGCCCTGCATCTGGATGAATGGGAAAAAGCGGAACAATTCCTTGATTTCAGCGAAAAATACAAACGTCATGTATACAGGATTGTTTTTCGAAGAAATCTCTATTGGATTCTTTTCCTTTTGCTCCTGCTCACAACGGAATGGATTTTCCGGAAAGGAAGCGGCTCTGAATAGTGTGCAGCCTTTGAATTCAATATGATTCTGATTATATTTCAAAGATGTAAGAGAATTAAACGGAGGATGATGTGAAGCATATTTGTGTAGTTGGAACGGGGTATGTTGGCCTGGTGTCGGGAACGGGACTTGCGGATTTTGGAAATAATGTTGTATGCGTTGATATTGATACACAAAAAATCGAAATGCTGAAAAAAGGGAAAATTCCCATTTATGAACCGGGCCTGAAAGAAGTAGTGGACCGGAATGTAAAGGCGGGCAGACTCCGTTTTTCCACACAAATTGATAAAGCCATTCAGGAGTCAGACGTTGTATTTTCTGCAGTGGGAACACCGCCCGGAGAAGGGGGAGAGGCGGACCTGAGAGCGGTATGGGCTGTTGCAACTACTTTTTCAAAGAATTTGAACGGTTATAAAGTCTTTGTGAATAAATCCACGGTACCGGTGGGAACCGGCCGGAAGGTATATAACCTGATCCGGGAATTATCCGGCTCCAATGCGGAATTTGATGTGGTTTCCAATCCGGAATTCCTGCGGGAAGGATCAGCTGTCGGTGATTTTCTCCATCCGGACCGGGTTGTGATCGGGAGCAGTAATCCCAAAGCTACAGAGATTATGAAGGATGTGTACAGATCCCTTTACCTGCGTAAAACACCCTATGTGGAAACCAATATTGAATCAGCCGAACTGATCAAATATGCATCCAATGCATTTCTTGCCACCAAGATCACCTTTATCAACGAAATGGCCAACCTTTGCGACAAGGTGGGAGCCGATGTGCACGTGGTGGCGGAAGCCATGGGGCAGGACGGACGAATCAGTCCGAAATTTCTCCATCCAGGTCCCGGCTACGGTGGAAGCTGCTTCCCCAAGGATACCATGGCTCTGGTTGAAATATTTAAAGAAACCGGTCTCCGCACGAAAGTGGTGGAAGCCGTTGTGGAAGCCAATGAACACCAGAAAGCACTTGTTGTGGACCGGTTGAAAGGACTGATGCCGGAACTGAAAGGGAAAGTCATTGCCATTCTGGGACTTTCGTTTAAACCCAATACGGATGATACCCGCTTCTCGCCGTCAAAGGTTGTCATTCCCCTTCTGCAAAAAGAGGGGGCTCGCGTACAATGCTTTGATCCGGTTGCCGTTCAGGATTTTAAACGGGATTTCCCCGACCTGGATTACCGGAAGGATGCCTATGATGCCTGTAAAGGTGCCGATGCGGTGATTCTCATGACAGAATGGAATGAATTCAGGGGACTTGATTTGGAAAAAATCAAAAAATTATTAAAAACCCCTGTTTTTCTGGATACCCGGAATGTATATGATCCTGCTGCAATGAGAGCCATGGGTTTTATATATGGTTCTGTGGGTCGGGCAGGCATCAAATAAGGGAAAAAATGCCTTTTACATTTGAAAATACAAATCTGGCCGGTGTGATTCTGTGTAAACCCCGAATTTTCGCCGATGACAGAGGTTATTTTTTTGAGTCATGGAATCAAAGTGATTTTATGGAAGCCGGGATCCTTACCACTTTCGTTCAGGATAACCAGTCCGAATCGGTGAGGGATACCCTTCGGGGACTCCATTATCAGGCCAAACCCTTTCAGCAGGCAAAACTGGTCAGGGTCCTTTCCGGTGCAGTATTGGACTGCGCCGTAGATATAAGACCCCATTCTCCCACATATAAAAAACACCTCCTATTCAAACTGACGGCTGAAAAAGGGGAATCCCTGTACATCCCCGAAGGATTCGCCCACGGATTCCGTGTTTTGAGCGATAAAGCCGTGGTACTCTATAAAGCTTCTGCTTTTTATTCACCGGAACACGACCGGGGTATTGCCTGGGATGACCCGGATCTGGATATCGACTGGGGAATCGAATCCCCAACGCTATCTGAAAAAGATAAAAAACAACCACGATTGAGGGATATTGATGATGCAGAACTCTAAACTTTTAGTCACAGGCGGATCGGGATTTATCGGGAGTAATTTTATCCGCATGCTCCTCACGGAAAAAGAGGGCTATGATGTTTACAACCTGGATAAACTCACCTATGCCGGTAATCCGGAAAACCTTCAGGACCTTGAAGCTGATCCGCGATATCACTTTATTCACGGGGATATCAGTGATGAAACCTTTGTTAAAGACTTATTCGGGAAAGAAAAATTTGACGGTGTGATCAACTTCGCTGCCGAATCCCACGTGGACCGCTCCATCATGAGCGCCTCGCCTTTTGTTATTACCAACGTTCTTGGTACTCAGATTCTTCTGGATGCAGCCCGGGCATCGGGAGTAAAACGGTTCCTGCAGGTTTCCACCGATGAGGTGTACGGGTCTTTGGGGAAAGAGGGCTATTTTACGGAAACATCCCCCATTAAACCGAACTCCCCTTATTCCGCCAGTAAAACTGCCGCTGATTTTTTTGTCCGAGCCGCCTGGAAAACCCATGAATATCCCACACTCATCACCCGGTGTTCCAATAATTACGGTCCCTACCAGTTTCCTGAAAAACTCATCCCCCTCATGATTGCCAATGCTTTGGAGGGTAAACCCCTGCCGGTGTACGGGGACGGGAAAAACATCCGGGACTGGCTCCATGTGAAGGATCATTGTGATGCTCTGCTTTGCGTCTATGAAAAGGGCAGACCGGGAGAGGTGTATAATATCGGCGGGAACAACGAATGGCAGAATATTGATATCGTAAAGGAAATTCTGAATATTATTGGAAAACCCGAATCCCTTATTACGTATGTTAAAGACCGTCCCGGCCATGACCGCCGCTATGCCATCGATGCCACCAAAATTAAAAACGAACTGGGCTGGTCACCATCCTATACCTTTGAAAAGGGACTTGAAGAAACTGTGAATTGGTATGTAAATTTCAATAATTGGTGGGAACGAGTCCGGAGTGGAGAATACCTAAACTATTATGAAAAACAATACAGTGAACGGTAAGATATAGAACATAGTTTTACCATTAAGAACAATTAATAATCCTCAGAGTTAAATGATCTGAAGAAAGAAAAGGCGAATAATGACATACTACGAGAAACTTCAAACGAAAAACGCAACAATCGGTGTGATAGGACTTGGATATGTGGGTCTGCCTCTTGCTGTGGAAGCGGCCAAGGCAGGATTTAAAGTCACAGGCATTGAAATTGACCCTGAAAAAGTTAAAAAAGTAAATCTTGGACAGAATTATATCGGGGATGTGGCCGATGCGGAATTGAAACAGGTTGTCAAAGATGGACTTATTACGGCCACCACTGAATTTTCAGTCATTAAAGATCTGGACTATGTGAGTATTTGTGTTCCCACGCCTTTGAACAAGCTCCGGGATCCGGATATGTCCTACATCTCTTCGGCCATGGAAGAGATTATCCGTTATCTGCATAAGGATCTGGTGGTTGTTCTGGAATCCACAACCTATCCGGGAACCACCCGGGAATATATGCTGCCTTATATGGAAGAAACGGGACTAAAAGTGGGCGAAGACTTTTTTCTGGCTTTTTCACCGGAACGGGTGGATCCGGGAAATCCGGTTTATCATACAAAAAACACACCCAAGGTACTGGGAGGAATTACACCGAAGTGTACCAAACATGCCCTGGCCGTTTATGAACAGATTTTTGACAAGATGGTCCCGGTTGCCAGTGCGGAAGCGGCAGAAATGGCCAAACTTCTTGAAAATACCTTCCGTATGATCAACATTGGAATGGTGAATGAACTGGCCATCATTTGCGACCGTCTGGGCGTGGACGCGTGGGAAGTGATTGACGCCGCCGGCACCAAACCTTTCGGATTTATGAAGTTTTTCCCGGGACCGGGACTGGGTGGTCATTGTATTCCTATCGATCCTCATTATTTGAGCTGGAAGATGCGAACCCTCAACTATAAAACCCGCTTTATCGAACTGGCAGCGGAAGTGAATACAAGCATGCCTGAATATGTAATTGAATCGGTTGTAGAGGGACTCAATTATCACAAGAAAGCCATTAACGGTTCGAAAATTCTCGTTCTTGGAATGGCGTATAAAAAAGACATTGATGATCTGCGGGAATCCCCGGCAATTGACATCTACAACATGCTTGTGGAAAAAGGAGCGGAAGTTATCTATCACGATCCCCACTGTCCCGTACTCAAATTGGATGGGGCGGGGTATGTGGAATCGGCGCCGCTGACGAAAGATCTTCTGAAAGAAATGGATTGTGTCGTTATCACCACCGATCATACCGAAGTGGATTATCAGCGGGTTGTGGATCATTCCAAATTGATCATCGACACCCGGAATGCCACAAAAGGATTAAAAAATACCAAAGAAAAGGTGTTGCGTCTGGGGTATAAAGGAGGATTGAGCGCTTGAAAAAGTATATTATAAAAATAATGGTATTAGTTATAATTATTGCTTTCGGGCTAGTCGGTCAGGATAGAATTATGCCCATTGGAAGTCAAACCGGCTTTGTTTTTCCTGAATACTCTCAGGGTGTTATTGAAAGCCAACCCACTTCATGGCAAAGACCTGTAAAGCCAACTTACAAAATAGGGCCGGGAGATGTTTTTGATATTTCTATAGTATCCATGGAAAATGTGTATTATCAAATCCCAGTCGGACCTTCAGGAGATATTCATGTTCCTGCAGTGGGAGTTGTTAATTTGGAAGGTTTGACTCTGGCAGAATCGAAGAATCAAATCATAGAACTGATACAAAAAAAATTCCCAAAAGCAAATATCGAAGTCAGTCTATTTCAAACCAAATGGCTTAAGGTAACTGTTACGGGTGCCGTTGATAAAGCGGGTGCTATCCATTTACCCGGTAATGCAAGATTGTCTGAAGTTTTATCTGAAGTATCACCCAAACCAACAGCCCGGTTGTATAATGTCACTATATATAGAGAAGATGGCACCGAATTAAAAGTGAATTTTCAAAAATATTATGTTACCGGTAACGAAGATCATAATCCGGAATTGAAACTAGGTGATCAGATTCATCTGCCTTTTGGACAGATTGGTCATGACATTGTTGAAGTAATTGGAGATAGCCGGGTTGATCTTGTTGCTATTGAACCCGAAACAACACTGGAATTCTTTATTAATTCCTCAGTTCCATTTTCAGGAACCATGTACATTGGACAGGTATCTGTTTTACGTAATGATAAAACAATGATTATAAACCCTGACAATTATTCCGAATTTATAATACAAACCGGAGACAGAATCGCACTGCATAGAAAAATCCCAATTAATATAATTGGTTTTGTAAATATGCCGGGTGCTTATCCTTATTTTCCAAATTTTTCGGTTCAGAATTATATTGCCATGGCAGGTGGTTTAACAAAGCAGAGCTCAATGAACAGAGTTCGGGTTATTCATGCTGATGGATCATTTTCCGCAGACTTGCAGACATTAATACAACCAGGTGATGTTATTGAGGTCAGAAGATCCTTTACAGATATTTTATTCGGAGAAATAAATATATTAAGTCTGATAACTACAACAGCATCAGTTATTCTCATTTGGATTACCGCATCAAACTAGCTAAGGAATGAAAAAATGAACATTATCGACATATGGAATGTTTTATGGGAGAAAAGGAAAATATTAATTATAAACTTTCTTATTCTTGCTGTTATTTCCATTACCGTAAGCCTGGTTTTACCTGTATGGTTTAAAGCTTCTGTGGTTGTTTTACCTCCGAAATCAGACTCTTCCTTACCCAATATTGGTGTTTTAAGTGATTTGGCTCTGGGAGGAATTCTAACACCCGGAAGTGAAGATCAAAACAGATTCATTGCCATATTGAACAGCCGCAGGTTATTAACCAATGTAATTGAAGAGTTCGATTTGATGTCGGTTTATAAAAAAGAACTGATGGTAGAGACGATTAAAGAATTAAAAGGAAATATGGATATTGAGATTGGTAAAGAACTACAGCTCAATATTTCAGTTATGGATAAAGATCCTGAAAGAGTCTGGGTTATGGCAAATTATAGTGTTCAGAAAATGGATGATATTCATAAAGAACTCTCTACCCAACGTGCCCGTGACAATCGGATTTTCATGGAAAAACGGCTTTTTAATACACTAGATACACTCAATACTCTTGAAAATGAACTCAGATCTTTCATGGAAAAAGAGGGTATTACCAGTCTGCCGGATCAGATAACCACCGGTGTCTCTACTGCCGGTCAAATTAAATTGATGCTGATGCAAAAAGAAACAGAGTATACTGTTGCTGGACAAATGATGGATTACAGTAACCCCAAAGTGACACAGCTCAAACTTGAATTAAATGAACTGAAAAGACATTATGATAAATTCTTCTCAAAAGAAGGCTTAGACCGTTTGGTTCCTGATCTTGATAAAGTACCGGAACTGGCTATTCAGCTTGAAAAATATAGACGTGAAATTGAATATTATACGAAAGTGCTAACCTTTCTTGGCCCGCAAATTGAACAATACAGAGCTGAAGAATTAAAAGATATGCCTTCGATTGAAATTTTGGATCATGCTGTAAGACCGGAAAAAAAATCCAAACCCATGCGTAGTGTTATAGTAATTGTTACGACATTTCTTGGAACGGTTCTGGTTGCTTTTTCTCTGCTGGTCAAAGAAAAATTAAATCAATTGAATAAATCGTAAGGATTATGATCCGTTCAATTTTTGCCGAAGCGGGAAAATATATACCAACCAAAGTCCTGCCCGCATTGGTGGGACTTCTTGTTATTCCTGTATTTACCCGGATCTTTGACCCGGAAATTTATGGTCAGTACGGTCTGGCCGTTTCGATTATTTCATTCGGGAGTATCTTTACCTCTGGGTGGTTATCCAATGCCAATATGCGGTTCTGGGTTGAATGTAAAACCGACACTGCACGTCGGAATCATCTCTCCACACTCATTATCAGTACCCTGGTTTTTTCTTTTATTATTACTCTTCTGATCTATGGGATTATGGCACATGTTTCTTTACTGACCTCAACTTTCCTGATCGCAGCCGTTGTGATGCTTTTTTTCACTCCTTTTATTCAGGTGATTTTATCCTATTATCGCATTCAGAATAAACCCTTCAGGTATACGGTTTTTGACCAGCTTTTTAACAGCGGAAAACTGCTTCTGGGCTTATTGACCGTACTTGTCATTTTCCCCGGGCTAGGTTTAAAATCTGTTTTTTGGTCCGGTAGTCTTATCGCTTTAATCCTTCTGCTTTTTTTTCTCTTATCATCTGACATCCGTTCCGGACTGGCTTTTTCTGCCTTTTCCTTTTCACGGTTCAGACACTTTTTTACCTATGGTTTTCCGCTGGTTCTGGTATTGGTCTCAAAATGGATTTTAACGCTGTCTGCCCGGTTTATCATCCCCGTTCTCAGGCCGGATGCCCCTTATGAATTGGGATGGCTTACAGCATCACAAAATATTGTGGATCGGACATTGACACTGTTGTTTCAGGCACTGATGATGGCGGTTTTGCCAAATATTTTTTCAGCGTGGGAATCCAGTGATAAAACTACTGTTCGTCATTTGATGACGCAACTTATCGGATGGTTTTTTATCCTTTTCTTCCCCCTGGCCGTGGGGATGTCCCTGCTGGCCGAACCGGTTATGGATTTAATGACAGGCAATCAGTACATGGGTGGTGCGGTGATTATTCCTTATCTGGCCATGGGCGCGTTTTTGGCGAATCTGACCCACTACATTACCATTCCCTGCTCACTCCATAAAAAAACACTGATTATGACCCGGATTACAATTGTTTCAGCATTAGTAAATCTTTTACTATATCTTGTGTTTATCCCCTGGCTGGGATTTGTCGGTGTAGGTGTCGCTCTGATTCTTACTTATTTTTTTATGATTTTTTATTCACTGTATTCCGTACGGTATTTTGCCCTTATCAAATTACCCTGGAAAATGATTATTCAAACAATGACAGCTTCACTTATCATGGCTTTAGTTGTAATCCTGTTGAAATCCTTAACGTCTTTGTTATGGATAAGTATAACCACTTCGATTCTAGGTGGGGGAATAGTGTATATTTTGATATTACGTCTTATGGGAGTTTGGTCACTTGATAAAATCAGACAGATTGGAAAACCGGACATCACTCCTTAAATCAAAGATGATAGGGTCACTTATCATCCTTGATATTTATGCTGTTATTACGGCCTGCCTGCCGAATATATTACCGTTGGCATCAATAATGGGATTGGCAAGTCTGATTCTATTATATTTCATTCCTGAACTTGGACCTGCACTTTTTTTGGGTGGAGGATTTTTATTTGCATTCTTCCTTGGAGCTAATCCGGTTATAACTGTTCTTATACTTTTTATTACACTTCTGGGGGCTATACTCTATTTTTTAAGAAGAAAAGAAAATTATAACGGACTCCAAAACGATTATTCATTTTACTTTCTTATTGTATTTACTGCTTTTATGATCGCTGGTTTCTTGTATACAACAAATAAGGATTATGCCGTATCAAAAGTTTACCGATACATGGTCTACAATTTTGTGGCATTTCTTTTACCATTTCTATATTACAAAGAAATTTTAAAAATCCGTCGGATACTGGATATCATCTGGTATTTCAATGCCTTACTCATCTTGATCAGCCTTTATGTGATTTTTCTGGGTGGTGCTGATCTGTCCATACGGTTTGATTTGATGGGACGTGTGAATCCCATTTGGATTGCCAGGGCGCTTGGAATGGGTATTCTCATCAGCATTGACTGGTTTTACCGATATAAAAGCCGATGGATTCACTTCCTTTTGTTACTTTATATCGGTTTCAGTGTATGGATCGTTATTCTGTCCGGCTCCCGGGGACCGTTGCTGGGAACGATAGCGGGGATTATGATTTATATCATGTTTATCAAGGAACGGACTTTCTGGAAACGGTTTGGCTATATTCTGGCAGCACTCTTACTTCTGGGAATCATTTTTTTAATTCTACCGAAAGATATGTTGTTAAATAAATTCGGCTCAATACGGGCAAGTTTATCGATTATTCAAAGGTTTACTTTATGGGAGGAAGCGATCGGACAGATTGTTCAAAATCCCATACTGGGAAGAGGTACGGGAGGATATCAGATATTTAGTGCTTATTTTGGAAAGTATCCCCATAATATTTTTCTGGAAGCAGGAGCAGAGCAGGGAATTCCTGCTATGATTATATTAACGGTATTTTTGTTAAGACCCTTATCTTTGATTCCGGATCTTTTAAAAAGCCATGAGCGTCAATTTGCCGTTCTGCTATTTTCTTTCTGGGTTAATTTCATGATAAATGCTCAATTTAGCGGAGATATTACGAGCAATTTTCAAATATGGTTCTACACCGGTTCCCTCATAATTATGAATCAGTCGATAAGAAAGGATTCCCATTGAAGATATTAATGTGCCTTATGAATGAGTTTACTCACGATCTGAGAGTTCTTAAAGAAGCTAAGAGTCTTGTTAAAAGTGGACACGAAGTTCATGTTCTGGCATTAAAAGATGATAAAACACCTGTTTTTGAAATGATAGAAGGAATACATGTTCAAAGAGTGTATGTGAGATGCAGACATAAACTTCCCAAAGGGAACCTCTTTTTTTTAATAAAATATATTGAGTATGTAATTCGATCAATTTCTCAGGGAATAAAAATTAAGCCGGATGCTGTTCATTGTCATGATTTGAATACACTCTTAATCGGAATGAGGATCAGAAGAAAGCTTAAAATCCCCGTGGTATATGATTCACATGAATTATATTTAGATCGAAATTATCCGTTTCTTATTCATTGGCTATGGAAAAATATCGAAAAATACGGTATAAAACGTGCTGATAAAGTATTTGTGGAAAATCCGTCCAGGGGAAAGATTCTTGAGGAACGTTATGGCATAGCCGGAACAGTTCCCTTAAGAAACTGCCAGTACTTGCAAGTAGAACAAAAAAACGACCGGTTACATCGTGAATTAAAGTTAGAGAAGCATCAAAAAATTGTTTTATATCAAGGTGTGATAACAAAAGCCCGTGGCATGGATCAGTTACTGAATATGATCCAGTTGCTGCCGGAAAATATTCATCTGGTTATTATCGGTGATGGCGCTTATATCCCTGAAATACAAAAAAGAATTGAAAAAGAACACATTAAACGTGTGCATTTTCTCGGACTGATTCCGTTAAAAGAATTACCTTCTTATACGGCTTCAGCAGACATTGGAATATCATTGATACAAAATATCAATAAAAACCACTATTATGCTTTGTCAAATAAAATTTTTGAATATATGTCTGCCGGTTTGCCTGTGGTATTCAGTGATTTTCCGGAAATGCACCGGGTTATAACAGAGGAAAAGGCGGGATTTGTAATTAATGAAACATCACCGGCCGAAGCTGCAAATGCTGTTGTAAAAATTCTCCTTGATGAAGAGCTATATCAGAAGATGAGCAGAAATGCCCTAAATGCCGTACGCAATACCTATAATTGGGAAAAAGAAGTTAAAGTACTCACAGAATATTATGATTCAATATCAACAAGAAATTGAAAGTGCAATTCAGGAACTTGAGCAATGGTTCAGTCAGAATCCTTTTTATGGATATGATCCGTTCGATATTAAAGGAAAATCATGGATTATACCTTATCAAAAACATGCACTGACCCGTAAACCATTAAATCTGATTCTTGAACTTTTTCCCTCTTCCGTCAGGGTTGCAGGCAGAGTACGTAAGCAGATTAATTCCAAAGGTATCGCTCTGCTTGCACTGGCTAATCAATATCGGTTTTTATCTACAGGTCTTGATAAATATCTCAATACAGCAGAAGAGTACTTACAATGGCTTACAAAACACAGGGTAACAAAATACGGGGGAACAGGGTGGGGGTATCCATTCGACTGGCAAAGTAATGTACTGATTCCTGAAGGAACACCTTCTTCTGTTGTAACGGCTTTTTGCGGTGAAGCCTTTCTGTTATACCGTTCCATAACAAAAAAAGAAGACTATGATATTATTTTAAAAGAGATAAGTATATTTCTGTCTGAGGGTTTAAATCAGGTTAAAACAGAGAAAGGCATATGTTTCAGTTATACTCCTGTCGATACATTCACGGTTCATAATGCAAATTTGTTTTCAGCTTGGTTCCTTGTTGAAACAGGATTTCTATTCGGAAGAAAAGAATGGGTTAACATTGGGAAAAAAGCTGTTGAATATACACTGTCAGATCAAAAGACAAACGGTTCATTTACATATAGTGGCCCTCCTATGAAAAATGATATAATTGATGCTTTTCATACCGGTTATGTCTTGCGCTTATTGAAACGGATATCACATCATTTTCCGGAGGAAAAAGTAATTAATGATGCTATTTCCAAGGGTATGGACTATTATATTCATGCAATGTTTACCCAAAAAAACTTTCCCAAAGACAGAAATGTGAAAAAATATCCTGTAAATATTCACACGTTAAATGAATGGATTATGGTATTTACAGAATTTCCGGAATATAGAGATAAGTTAAATATAAAAATACAAGAAGTATTACATATTCTGCTTCGAAAAATGCAGTACCGACCCGGTCTTTTTGCTTATAAAACTTATCCTTTGTTTAGAATTAAGATACCTTTTTTTCGATGGAATCAAGCCTGGACTTACCTTGCTTTATCTTCGCTGGAAAATATTGAATCATTCACAGATGAAAATGAAAAATAATTTCTCCAGTCATCCATATCATAGCGAACCAGATTTATTTGCCATGCTTTTCCGGCTTTTAATGTATCACCCCCACAGCGGTAACAAATAAAGAGATTTAATGTATCATTATCCACGAACGGGAACGGACAGGCGGAATTATCCGTCAGAATAGGCCCCACAGCCTGATAGGGGCCTGTAACCTGGCTGGCATAATAGGCATAGGTGTTCCAGTTGGATTTATGGCCTTCCGTTAAAAGCCAGTATAAACCGGTTTTCTCATCCACAAATGCTCCGGGAGCCTTGGCAAAAAAGCTGATATCATCCGTTTGCATTAGAATAACCGGCTCAGATCTTTTAAATTCTCCCGGATGAGAGGCTTTTCGGATTCTGATTTCTTCTGTTTGACGGTCTTCATATTGATAGAACAAAACATACTCTTCAGACACAATATCTTTCATAATGAAAGGGTTTGTTGTGCCAAGACCGTATTCCACTGATATGGGTTCGGTTACCGTGCCTGCATACTGAAAATGAAGGCCATCCGTACTGTAACGAAGAATTAAATAGGGTCCCTGGCGGTAATTCATGGTATGAACCATCCAAAAAGTATCCTTGTGAGTCACAACGGTTGGCCAGCGGAATTGATATTTTTCAGGTTTTCGTTTTGGGAACCTAATTTTCTGAATGAATGTCCTCGGATCAGGTCGGCCGTCAATGATTGGATTTTCCGGCCAGGGTGTCCAGTTTAATAGATCATCACTCATCCACAGATCCACATTTCCCCATTGTTGCTCACCGGCATATCCGTAATATTTGGGTTTTTCGGATAAAGGGTTTTTAACAACAGAGAATGTATGCGGTGAACTGTCTCCCGTATGATCTTTTTCCGTAAAGAGGGCTTTATGATAGAAATAAGGGGAGGAGAGATCGGTGGAGGTATCCTGTCTGCATGCTGTCAGTAACGGGAAAAGCAGTAATAATGAGAGAAAGATTTTCATTACTTATCCTTTGAACAAGTTAATTGTGAACTAATTTAATAAATTATGAAAGATAACCGACAAGGAATCATGAAAATATTAATGATCTTACAAACGAATTTTCCGCCGGACATCCGGGTTGAAAATGAAATCCGGTCTTTAGTAAAGGCTGGACATACCGTTCATCTTTTATGCAAGAACAGTGGGGGGGAGGCGGCACAGGAAAACTGGGAAGGTGCAACCATTCACCGTATTCCCTGGTGTAAGAAACTGAAGATTCTGAACATGCTTCGTCAATTTCCCGTTCATCTGAACCCGGTATGGCGCCGAGCCCTTATAACTTTAATTGACAGATATAACATCGACGTTGTCCATGTCCACGATCTGCCCCTGGCTCCCATGGCAGTGTGGGTTAAGAAAAAGCGTCCTGTAAAAATCGTTTATGATATGCATGAAAATTATCCCGCTGCCCTGAAGGTCTGGCAGAAAAAAGGATTTGAATATCTCATTAAGAATTACCGGACCGCCCGGTTCATTGAGAAAAGGAACCTGCCGAAATTTGACAGACTGATAGCCGTCATCGAAGAAAACAAAGCCCGGGTTGAAAAAGTCTATGGATACCCGGGTAAAAACATAGCTGTAGTAAGTAATTTGGTACGTTTGGAAGATTTTGTCCCAAATAACGCCTATTCGGATATCAATCTCCCAGAGGATCTGAAAATCATCCTCTATGTGGGGGGATTGGACAGCCACCGCGGCCTGGATGTGGTCATCCGGGGCATGAATCAATTGATATCCGTCGGGGAACCTCTTTATCTCTTGATTGTCGGCGGCGGAAGGTATGAAAAAACTATATCCGGCCTGCTGCGGGAAAGTCCGTTCCTGAAAGGGAGAATGCATGTTACCGGCTGGGTACCCTATAAATTTGTCCCGTGGTTTGTGAGTAAAAGTGATGTATGTGTTATTCCACAGGGCTCCAATATTCATACGGACACAACAATCCCCCATAAAGTGTTTCAGTATCTGGCCCTTGGAAAACCAGTGGTTGCTGCAGATGCGGTTCCCATGAAACGGATTGTCAATAGTATACACGGCGGGGAAATATTCAGATCCGGGGATGTGGAAGATTTTATGAAAAAGTTACTTCTCGTTTTAAAACAAACGGATATTTACGGACAATCCGGAAAAAAAGTTGTTGAGGAAAAATATAACTGGTCATGTGCCGAAAAAGAACTCTTAAAAATGTATTCTGACTTGTCATCGTCATAACTTTGTTCATAAATAGCAATTGAGTGCCGGAAATGTTTAAAACGCTGCAGGATGACTGTTTGGGATATTCTTATGTTCTTATTTGTTTGAACTTATCCTGAGAACTATTAACATTCACAGTCATTAATATTACGAAGAGATTGAAAGATGCTTATTAAAGATGGGAAAATAAAAAATATAAGTGATTTAAAGCTTTACAAATATGGTAATTATGAAATATACTATAACGGCTTTGTTTATTTACACGGACAGATAGGTGTAGAAAATATTGTAAATGAAATTTGTGACAGGATGAAGACAGGTGATTTTCAATTAGTTAATGAACTGTTTGGAATTTATTTTATATGTATAAACGATTTAAAGAAGGCTGAAAAATTTATTTTTATTGACAACAGTGGTTTGTATAAAGCTTATGCGTATCAAAATGTTATTTCAACATCATTTATAGAATTGATTGAAAATATTGATACTTCGGTTACTCCGGATTATGATGCTATTGTAGAATTCTTACATTTTGGTTTTGTTTATTTTGATAAAACAATTATTGAAGAAATTAACAAATTAAAACCAGAATTTATATATATAATCAATAAAAATAATGAATTGGAAATAATTGATAAAAATATACCACGTATTTTTGACAGCCCGACGATTTCACCGGATGAATTCTTTCGGACTCTTCACAGATCTGTCCAGAGAGAGAATATTTCGATTGATTTAACAGGGGGGAGTGATTCCCGTTTAATTGTAAGTGCTTTTCAAAAGAATAAGGCTGAATTTGAATTAGCAATTTCAGGAATGCCTGAGAATAGTGATATTAAGATTGCCAAAGTAATCAGTAAAAAATTAAGTAAGAATTTTTATCCGACCTATCATACGACAGAAGACATCAGTACGAAGAAAATAATAGAATTATTTCAGTTTACAGATGCTCAAATTGATCTGGTTGTATATCACAGGATCTATAATTATTTAAAAGATAAAAAAACTCGTAACGTTTCTTTTCAGATATCGGGTCTGGGAGGAGAGTTATATAAAGATTTCTGGTGGTTGCAGGATTTTCCGTTTTATTCAAAGAAAAACGCAAATATTTGTAAACTTTATAAATATAGAATTGAATCGATTGAGTTTAATCACGAATTATTACATAACAGTCTTCAGAATAAATCAAAAAAATTGGCAGAAAATATAATATCAAAATTGAGTCAGTATAAATTGTCCACCAATACAAGGACTTATGACAACATCTATTATTATTTTAAAATGCGAACAACAGCCGGAACGTTTTTAACACTTTCGAATAAATTCTTCAAAACATATGCACCTTTACTTGAATTGGAACTTGTCAGGTATGGTTTCAATTTGCCAGGAAAAATGCGGTTTTATAATAATTTTCACAGAGAATTTATTACAAGAAACTGCAAAGACATATCAACCCTAAAAACAAATGCAGGTATTACGTGTTCAGCTCATGTGTTTTACAAAACGTGGGATTTATTGAATTATTGTTTAAATCTTGGAAGCAGATTGCTAAAACAAATACTGCGTAAAATTTTTAAGAAAACATACATGCAGGAAAACCCCACCAACAGTCGTATATATAACGTCGTACGTCAGTTAGACATAATGAATAACTCAATAGAGATTTTAAAAAAAGAAAAAATACTCGACCAAAACATTACCAGAGAAAAAATAAGCAATGATCTTTTGGGTAAAATACTGACTCTGGGAATATTTTTCAGCAAATACGAAAAGAAATTTAATCGTAACAAAAAAGAATAACTATATAACTAAAAATTTTCAATGTCTTCCAATAAGCGGTTCATATATTGCAAGGCATTTTGTTTTATCGTCATAACATCATCCGAGATGATTTTAGGTTCCGATTCAATAATAAACCGGAGCTCACTGATTGCTTTAGACAGGTACCCGGTTTTGTGATAGAGTTCGGCTAATAACAGATGGGGATACAGAAGCTGAGGAAACATTTCCGTAACAGTAATCAGGTGATCTTCAGCCCGTGTGTAATTTTCAGTCTGCATATAACTTTGCCCCAGAACCAGATAAATGTTCTTATCATTAAAATTATCCCTTGATCCTTCAATGTAATCAATCGCCTTTTGCGTTTCTCCCGTATAAGCATATGCGGCACCCAGATGAAAACGTAATTCTCCTTTGTCAGGAAGATACAACGTTGCTTTTTCGTAATAATCTATACCTTCCTGCCAGCGATGATTGAGAACGGCAACCTGTCCTTTTTTCCAGTAAACATAACCCGTACCGGTCCAAATGACATAACCGAGTGTCCACACAATCAGGAAAATCCCGGTCAATCTCATGATAGCGCGGATTTTCTTTCCGGGATGTAAGACAAGAGCGGATCTTTTTCCCATGTATTTATGATACAACAGGGATATAAGGGCAAGTTCAAAATAGAACATCATGGATATGGGCAGTGTCCGAAGTACGGAGTCAACAGTGGCATGAAGCGTGATGATTAAAAAGGATGCCTGGATTATCCGGATCAGAAGTTTTTTGTCAGTAGTATCCGGTTTACGGTTTATTTTAGCGGACATAATCCGGAAAAGCAGGATTAATCCGGCAAAAAGGATTAAACCGATGATGCCGTTTTCAGCCGTGATATGAGCAAACTCACTATGCGCAAGCCGGATATGGCAGGCTTTATCGTAATAAACAGCATTTTCAGGATTGTCAAAGAACTGCTGCTGATACTGCAGATATCGGGTGCCATAGTTTCCGTACCCGACTCCTTCCAGAGGGTGATCGGCGATCATAAGACCACTGATCTTCCAGATAAAGAGCCGCCCCATGGCTGAATCCGTATTCAGGAAAAAGCTGCCGGCTGAAAAAAGGAGGATCAATACAACCATCAGGCAGATTAAAACGGCTTTTATCCACTGGCGGGGTATCTTCTTTTTCAGATGTTGGAATATCCCGGGAAAATACAGAAAGGAGAGTCCGACGAGAAGAGATATCCAGGCGCCCCGGCTCAGGGTTAAAATGAGCGCTGTCAGTGTCAGCAGGAGGGTTATAACGGTGAAAGCAGTTATATGTTTTGATGGTCTGGATTTAAGTTGATACAGGAGAAAGGGGACTAAGAGAGCCAGAAAACAGCCCATTGAATTGGCACTTCCGAAAGTGCCCGATACCTTTGATTCATACGACGGATATCCTCCCGGATGAAACATATCCCAGCCTGCATACTGAAGAAGTCCATACAAAGACAGAAGAAAACACAGAACGCATAAAACCTTTGTGCCCTGTTTAATAAAAGCAAAGATTTCGTCAGTCTTTCGTTTTGAGAGAACCGTTTGGACGGCAAAATAGAAGAGAATCAGATATAGAAAAAGATCCCCTTTGTCAAACAATCGGGAATACCTTTCAGTGACAAGCGAAAGGGGAATCATCCACAGAAAACGGAGCATGACAAGGTAATCCAGGGAATTCAGACGAAGCGTGATCTCTTTTCTGAATAAAAGGATTCCCGTGAGTGTGAAAACCGCCAACTGAAAGAACAGGTTTTTCGGAGTATGAAAATTATATGTCATCCACCGGGTGAATAATAACGGTGTAATGCCCAAAATCATCAATACAAGGATAATTTCCGCTTTTGATAAGATTCCATCTGCTTTTTTCATGCCGGGCAACGAATATGTTTTTCACTTTAAGGCTTTACATGTCAAATAAACAACAGAGACGCGGGGTTACCACGTCTCTGTAGTATTTATCTTCTTTAGGGCAGAGTTTTCATGATGGTTCAGTTTGATATATTCACAATCCTCTCTATTTCACCATCACCATCTTTTTAATCCTCTGAAAGCCGGTGGATGTTTTCATGGCATAGAGATACACACCGCTTGAAACAGGCCTGCCTGCTGCGTTTTGACCGTCCCACCGGATCTGGTGAAAGCCGGCCGGAAATGTTTCATCACGGGTCAGTGTCATGACCTGCCTGCCGGTGATATCATAAATGGTCAGGGTTACACGGGCTTCTTCCGGAAGGTCAAAAGCAAGGGTTGTATAGGGATTGAAGGGATTGGGATAATTGTCCCTGAGGGCATACTCTTCCGGAATAGCCGGGGTTTTCTCGTCGGAATGATCTCTGTATCCGCTCTTGGCCAGGGACCATTTTACCTTTTCACCCATCTCTTCCCGGGCCATGAGTGTCATTTCTTCATACGGATATTTACTCTTCATCACGAACAGGTATTTCATGGCGGATTCTGTGTCCTTCAGATTGATATTATATGCCAGCACCAGGCTGTAAAGAGCGTGCAGTTCGTTTTTTGTATCGGGGTATCGGTTCAGGATTGTTTCATAGGTTTGAACAGCCCTTTGTGCATCTTTGCGGAACAGTTGATCTCCCGCCAGCAGGGCAAGAGCCACCGGTTTCAGGGATCCGGAGATTTCCGGGTTTTGAATGATATCCGAAAGATAGGCACTCAGATCCTCACGGCCGGTATTCCGGGACATGTGATAGATCTTTACAAGGGCGTTTCCTGCCTGCCTGCTGCCTGAAAATTTGGAGATAAGCTGTTTATAAACATCGATGGCATCGGCCTGTTTGTTGTTGATAAACAGGTCATAGCCCCAGAGCCAGAGATCGGAGAGTCTGTTCGGGTTGGGTTTTTTCGGATTAAATCCGGCGAACTTGTTGTTTTCGGACTCCCCTGATGCCACAAGTGTTGATGCCGCTTTACTTAAGGTGGATCCACCCCCGGGATTGGAGCTCAGGGGATTGTAACAGTTAAGAGATCCGTCGTTGTGAATACTGAATGTTGAGGAATTGGGTGGATACATTCCCCACCAGTTATATTCTGCTTCCACGTGGCTATAACGGCCCACATCCACATTATAAGGATTGCCGTAGATGCTGTTATAACCGCCGATGCGCATGTTATAGGAATCGGAACTGCCTATAAAGGGGGTGGAAAAGTAATCTGAGATTATTCCATATTTACTGTTTTCTGCAATTACATTCAGCCCGTAATCGTTTGTATTTGTCGGTCCGAATTTCGGTTCACTGTAGTTTGTCACAGATACTCCCCAATAATTCGAGTAAAAGCTGTTCTCATACAAATCAGGTGATGAATAATGGTCAAATGCCACTCCATAGAAGTTATTGCTGTGGCTGAAGCGGTTGTTAAAAAGGTATGATGCGGTATTATATCCATAAAATCCTCTTGTATTACCTGTAATTCTATTTGATTGAACCTCCGGTGAAGCACAGTACAGGTATATACCGTAATTGTTATGGGTCAGGGTATTGTTCAGAATATCCGGATCGGACTGGTTGCATTTAATCCCGTATTGGGCGTAGTGGATATTGCAATACTTCAGACTTCCCGTGGCATTTTCTTCGAAAATAATACCGTTCCAGTCACCCGTACCCGGTGAGGCGTTAGCAGATGTAAAGAGGATGGAGTCCTCTTCTGTTCCTTCTGCAATGAGTGAGCCTTTAATAATTAAGGACTTGTTTTCAGTAAATTTAATTTTAGTACCTGGTTCAATTTTTAAAATAGCACTATCATTAATCAATATGTTTGCATATATGATATAATCAGTACTATCAATAAAATTTAAATAGTTGTTATATTCAATATATCCTGTTCCATCTGCTATTATATTGTAAGAATTTAAATATAGTAATCCCTCTTGTTTTACTTTTAAAACTACACCATCAGGTATAGTTATATTATCTTTAAGGTAATAAGGACAGAATATTTCAATACTATCACCGCTAATAGATTCAGATAATGCCAAACAAAGTGATGAATATAATAAAGTGTCATTATTTGTAACTCTTTTTATTAATGTGTAATAATTTACAATTTCATCATTTTTAATAGTAGTTATATAATCGTTATAAATACTTCTTTTCATAAAATGATGAGGCACGATTTTATCAAGAGTTCCTGCTGCTAGTCCATTTAATAAATTTTTAAGTATTTCAGTTTCACAACTATCGTAATAATCAGATAAAATTGAATAATATGCTAAAAATGAGATCACATCAATACCGTTTGTTGTTCCATATTTTATGTTTATTGGTATTGTTGTACTATCAGTGCTTTTATAATATGAATATAAACCAATGGTATTCCTCCAGTAACTAATAATTCTATAATTGATTACATGGTTCATTCCTCTATTTATTGCATTAAGTAGGTTGTTTTTAAAGATAATATCAAAATCGGATGTTGCTGTAAAAGTCTCTAATAAACCGCCAAGTATAATTAAGTGATAATCAATTTTCGTATCATGGTATATTTGGTAATCGTAATCTATACTATCTACTTCAATTTTTATTTGATCAATTCCCCCAGTAAGCCATAAACCTTCAAAGACACCCGTTTTTGTTTGTTCATTTATCAATTTTACACATATTTCTTTAGCCTTATTATAGTATTGAATATTACCAGTAATTTTGTATGTATTGGCTAATGCCCATGCTCCAAAACCTTTATAATTTGAATTTACTTGTTCATAGTTTTGATATAGCAGCCAATTTGCAGATTCGATAATTTGGTTATATAAATTCGTATTATTATTGTTGCAACAATAGATCATATACCAATAACCTTCACATAATGCCTTTACTGCATGTGATGTTACCAAAATATCCGGTTTATTTGATCCTTTTATTTCTGGTGAGTTGGTTGAATAAAATGCAGGTCTATTCTTCCACCATATATAACCCCCATTTTCTCTATAAGCAATATGTATTAGGTAATTAAATGCATGATTAATAATGTTTTGATAATCTTCATTTAAATTTTCAGTTCTTTTATCTAAATGAATATAAGATCTTGTATACTGAGCAGTGTGTCTTATAAATGGATGACAAGCCCAATATTCATTATTTATATTTTCATTTAACCATATTGAATCTTCTTTTTGATAATAATAACCGCGATGCCATGTTCCTTCATGCCAATTTGAATCGTTATCTTCAACTATAACAGGATTAGGTTCCAGCTCAATTTTTATTAGTTTTCTACTTCTATGTTCGCTTTCCATCATATCATGTAAAGAATCAAAATGTTCATTATTAAATATAATATTAGAAAAATTTAAAGTATCTAATATGCTATTGCTAGTATTTATTTTTAACGTTTGAGCATAACTTAATGTTGGGATAATAATTTGGATTGATATTGTAATAAGTAATGAAACAATAATAACCAAATATTTAATCATTATATGACTCATAATTTTTTTCATAATTCTAATACCTTATAGTAATAATTTAATTTTTTTAAAGAATTAAGAAAAATAACTTGTAAAATAATATCTTTTGATAATAGCGTTTTCAACTGAGTAAGCTGTACTTGATCCAGACCCGTGGAATGATCCCGGCATGCAGGTAGAAGGCACAAAACGATCAGGAATAGTAATAGAATGCAAGCCGAATATCTGTTCCCTGATGTAAAATGTGTGAGATTAGGCATGAAAAATCTCTGTTTATTTACTTATCCATCCTGTTTGATTCATAACGAATGGACATAACCCTTTTTCATTCGACATAGAGAATCCACAAAGAATGAGTGATTAAGAGGGTGTTTCCGTAGGCTATATTTATAATATCCATTGCATTTGTTATTGTCAAGGCATTTTTTAATCCTAATTAGTTATATGAAATGATTGTTCTAAAAACCTCAACTCTGAGTATTGCAGGGTATCCTGAATGGATAGTCGGCAGTTGACAGTCAACAGTCATCTGAACTCGTTGGTTTGAACACCGGAGGCATTTGAAAACCGCTATGCAGTTCTGAAATCTTCCAATCCAATCAATGAACCAATCTCCCTGTTCCCCCCCCCCTCTCGGCTGCACCGCAGGTAAAGGTTGAAAATCAGATTTAGCACGTGTTTTTAAAGGCCAATTGATGTTTTTTTTCTTCTCGACTCCTCGTACTCCCGTGTTTTCATTATTTCTCCGCGTCTCAGCGACCTCAGCGGGAGATATCCCCTCCATGCTCTTTCTCCCAGTCTCTCCCTCACTCAGTCTCTCCCTCATCCCCCCGAAAGAATTCTGTCTTATCCCCGCCACATTTACTAAATTACGCCGTTAAATTAACAGATGAATGATGTTGAAGCATGTTGAAAGAAAAGGCTGAATTATGTTGAATATTGCCCTTGTTGGATGCGGACGGATTTCTAAAAACCATTTTGAGTCGATTAAACACTTCTCGGACGATTTAAAGCTGGTAGCCGTGTGTGATAGTGTGAAAGAACGGGCGAAAACGGCGGGTAAAGAGCAGGGGGTGGACTGGTACACGGATTATGCAGAGATGCTGAACCGGGGGGATATTGATGTGGTGTCTGTCTGTACACCCAGCGGACTCCATCCGGCCCACGGCATTCAGGCGGCAAAAGCAGGCTGCCATGTGATTACGGAAAAACCCATGGGGATTACCCTGCCTTCTGTGGATGAACTGATCCGCACCTGCGATGAATCGGACGTACACCTGTTTGTGGTGAAACAAAACCGGCTGAACACCACCATGCAACTGCTGAAAAGGGCTCTGGACAAAGACCGGTTCGGACAGATTTATATGGTCCAAAGCAATGTGTTCTGGATGCGTCCCCAGGAATACTATGATATGGCCAAATGGCGCGGGACCTGGGAATTTGACGGCGGCGCTTTTATGAATCAGGCTTCCCACTATGTGGATGCCCTCCAGTGGCTTATCGGTCCAGTGGACCACGTGATGGCCGAAACGGCCACCCTGGCCCGCCATATCGAGGCTGAAGATACAGGTTCTGCCATCCTCCGCTTCCGCAACGGTGTGATCGGAAATATGAATGTGACCATGCTGACCTATCCGAAGAATTTTGAAGGATCCATTACAATTATCGGAGAAAAAGGGACGGTGAAAGTGGGCGGTGTGGCAATCAATAAAATCGAGAAGTGGGAATTTGCCGAATATGACGATGATGATGCCATTATCGAAAAAAGCAATTACAATCCGCCCAATGTGTACGGGTTCGGACACATTCCCTATTATGAAAATGTGATAAAGGTCCTGCAAGGGGAGAGTGAACCCAATACGGACGGCCGAAGCGGACGGAAATCCCTGGAACTGATCCTGGCCATTTATCAATCCGCCAAAACCGGCAAACGGGTCAGCCTGCCTCTCTAAATCCGGAGCGTGTATGCCTGAAGAAAAAAAATATTTTGTTCATGAATCATCCTTTGTGGATGAAGGGGCCGAAATCGGCGAGGGGACAAAGATCTGGCATTTTTCCCATGTGCAGAAGGGGGCGAAAATCGGTCCGGGATGTTCCCTGGGACAAAATGTAAACGTCGCAAATAATGTGATCATCGGGAAACAGGTAAAAATCCAGAATAATGTGAGTGTTTATGAAGGGGTGGAACTGGAGGATTATGTTTTCTGCGGACCCTCCATGGTTTTTACCAATGTGCTCAATCCCCGGAGTGAATTTCCCCAGCGTGGGTCACAATTCTATCATAAAACCCTGGTGAAAAAATCCGCCTCCATTGGTGCCAATGTCACCGTTGTTTGTGGTATTACTATTGGCCGTTATGCCTTTCTCGGAGCCGGTTCGGTGATTACCAAAGATGTGCCGGACCATGCCCTGATGGTTGGTGTACCTGCGAGGCGCATCGGCTGGATCTGTGAATGTGCCAACCGGCTTTCATTTGATGAAGAGGGCAAGGCAGGCTGTTCAAAGTGTGGAAAAAAATATCATCTTTCTGAAAATAAAGTGACCCGTCTTTCATGAATTCATCCCCCCACGTCTTAATTCTTACCCAGTATTTCCCCCCGGAAGCCGGTGCGGCTGCATCCCGGATGAGTGATTATGCTCTTTTATTAAAGGATGCAGGATTTAAGGTCAGCGTGGTGTGTGAACGCCCGGCCTACTTTATCCGCCGGAATGTGAAAAGTAAAAATGTGGAAATCTGGAACGGGATCAACGTGTACCGGTCCTGGGTGGTGGTGAATAAACGCTCTACCAATAAAGACCGATCCTTTTTTTATCTCTCTTTTATGTTGTCCGGGATTATCCGTTCCTTACGGATTGACAAACCGGATGTTATCTGGGTGACATCGCCGCCTCTGACCACGGCGGTGGCAGGGCGGATTATCTCCCGGCTCCGGCGGGTACCTTATATCCTGGATGTGCGTGATTTGTGGCCTGATTCGGTGATTGAGCTGGATGCCATGAAAAACAGGTTTTTTATCCGGATATTGGAGAAACTGGAACGGTGGGTTTATAGAGGAGCCACAGCCATCTCACTGGCGGTTCCCGGTTTCAGGGAACGGATTGCCGCTAAAATCAAAAGTAAAGCGGATTTTGTAGATCTTCCCAACGGAGTGCCGGAATTCATGCTCACCGAAGAACCCAGACCTGTCTTTTTTCAGAATGCTATTGAAGAGAAATTTGTGGTCCTTTTCAGCGGGAATATGGGCATCGCCCAGGGGCTGGACCGGGTGATGGATGCAGCAAAAATGCTGAAATCCCGTGAAGAGATTATGTTTGTTTTTGTGGGGGACGGGGTTAAAAAGACCGAACTGGAAAAAGAAGCCGTGCAGTCAGGACTGAAAAACGTCATCTTTGTGGAATCCCAGGCCCGGTCTGAAATGGCTTCCATTATCAGTGCAGCCCATGTGGGACTCGTACCCCTGAGGAATGTGGAACTCTTTAAAAATGCCCTTCCCAGCAAAATGTTCGAATACCTTGCCCGTAAAGTACCGCTGGTGACCAATATCCCGGGAGAAGCGGCAGATTTTATTCAAAAACACCACTGCGGGATCGTCCTGCCACCCGGTCACAACGCCGAAGATCTGGCTAATGTCCTGAGTGATCTTTCTACGGACCGGGAAAAGTGCAGAGCCATGGGAGATTCTGGTTATTCCGTGATCCGGGAATCCTTTACGCGGAAATATTTTGTACAGCGATTGATACAAAAAATCCAAAAGAGTTGAGAGTTGAGAGTGATGAGTAGTGAGTCTGAGTTGAGAGTTGAGAGTTTGGTTTAGTGTGTTTATTGATGGATGGTCCAAAAAAGTCCCCTCTTGAGAGGGGATTTAGGGGTGTGTAAGTTGCATAATAACAAATATTTATAGCTCTATTTTTTCTTCTCTTTCCTTTATAATCTCTTCAATAACACTTAAAACATTATCAATATCATCCAAAACCTCATCATCCCAAAATCGGATTGTTTTGACTCCTGATTTTTGTAATCGATTTTCTTTCAGTCGATCTTTTCTCTGATATTGATCCATAAATGACAGTATCCGTCCAGTTCGATAGCCAGCATAATTTTTGGACAGAAAAAATCCACAATATATTCATCAATGGGTTTTTGCCTGTGAAAATCATACCCTTTCATGTTTCGTTCCCTTAAATATTTCCAGAGTTCCCGTTCGGATTTAGTGCTGTTATTCCGGAGTTGACGGGCATATTTTTTTAGTTTAGGGTTGTAATGTAAGAAGGTGAATTCTTTCATGATCATAAAATATTTCTTCGATTTCGGGGGCAAAGAAATATATATAATTATAAATCATATAAAAAGCGTTTTTGGTTACGCACCCAAATCAAGCCCAGTCCCCAGTTCCCAATCCTCGTTACGTGTTACTCGTTACTTTCTTACACACCCCTAAATCCCCTCTCCAGAGGGGACTTTTAAGCTCCAACCTCATATTAACCCACAAAATCAAACTCAAAACTCTTAACTTGGACTCAGCACTCAGCACTCATCACTCTCAACTCTTAAAGTTTTGGGACAAAACTTTAAATCACATTATATTCCACGTTGTATTGGAAGAGATATCGAATATATGACATATACCATTGCGACAATTATCGGCGCCAGACCCCAGTTCATCAAAGAAGCTCCCGTGGCTCTGGCCCTGCGAAAAGATTTTAAAGAAATGATTATTCATACCGGCCAGCACTACGACCGGAATATGTCCCGCGTATTTTTCGAGGATATGGCCATTCCCGAACCGGATTATAATCTGAACATCGGGTCGGGACCCCATGGCGAACAAACCGGACGGATGCTGGCAGGGATCGAAGACGTACTGATTAAAGAGAAACCGGATTATGTGCTGGTGTACGGCGATACCAATTCCACTATTGCCGGAGCCCTGGCGGCGGTGAAACTTCAGATTCCGGTGGGACACATTGAAGCGGGACTCCGGTCTTTTAACCGGTCCATGCCGGAAGAAATAAACCGGATCGCCACAGACCGCATTGCCGATCACCTTTTCTGTCCCACGGAACATGCCGTATCCCTTTTGAGTAAAGAAGGCATGACAAAGAATGCCTTTCTTACGGGAGACGTGATGTATGATGCCTGTCTTCACTTTTTACCCCTTTCTGATAAAAAATCAGATATTGTTCATACCCTTGGACTTACCGGAAAAGAATATCTTTTACTGACCATACACCGCCCCTCCAATACAGATGATCCCGGGACCTTTTTATCCATTCTGGAAGCCGTGGCAGAGAGTCCCTGGCCGGTGGTTTTTCCCCGCCATCCCCGGACGAAAATGGTGATGGAAAATGCTGAAATCCAACAGATTATATCGAAAACAAAACACCTGAAAATCATAGAACCGGTGGGATTTCTGGACATGCTCCAGCTTGAAAACCACGCTTTGAAAATTCTCACAGATTCCGGAGGGGTTCAGAAAGAAGCATTTTTTCTTGGGAAACCCTGCATTACACTCCGGACAGAAACGGAATGGGTAGAAACGGTTAAGGCAGGATATAACATGATAACCGGTGCCGATCCGGAGAAGATATCCCGGGCAATCCGGTCCTTTGAGCCATCCCATGAACGGAAAAATTTCTATGGTGACGGCCACGCAGCCGAAAAAATTACAGAACACATAAAGAAAGTTTTGATATCATGAAAAAATCCCGAATGCTGATAAATATTATTTTTTCTGATTTTTTTGCTTCAATCGCCGCCCTGTATTTAACCTATCTCTATCGTTTTAAACTTGATCTTTTTGATAGTCCTGTTGAACTGTATCCAACAGATTTAATATTACCTGCTGCGGTTTTATATATCTACTGGCTGATTCTCTTTCTCTGGAACGGGCTCTACAGTTTTCCTTTGGCACCATCCCGGACCGATGAAAATTTCAGGGTTTTTAAAACAACTTTTTTCGGGATGATTATTATTTTTCTTGTGACGTTTGATTTGAACCATCCCATTGTATCCACACGGTTGACAATTCTTATCTACTGGTTCCTCTTATCCCTGCTTACCTCGCTTGGGCGGATTTTTTTTATAACCCTCCAAAGGAAACGCTTTGAACGGGGAATCGGTCTGACTCCAACACTGATTGTAGGGTATAACGATTTTGGTTTTAATATTTACGATAAAATCCGTCAGTTCCCGGCACTGGGTTATCAAATTGTGGGTTTTGTTACCATCAATCCGGATAACATTGGCAAATACTATGAGGATATCCGTGTGATGGGAGATATCGATCAACTACCGGATCTGATCCGGGAAAACCACATCGGAGAACTGGTGATCGCCTTTGATACGGGAAATCACGAGCGATTACTGGATGTGGTGGATAAAGTGGGACGCATGGATGTGGGACTCAAAATCATACCGGATATGTATGATATTATTTCCGGTCAGGCCCGGACAAACCAGATTTACGGTTTTCCACTCATCGATATTTTCCCCCAGCTCATGCCCCAGTGGGAAAAGGCTTTCAAACGCCTGATCGATGTGGCAGTCTCTTCCATAACACTGTTAATTCTTTTTCCTTTTTTCCCTTTAATCGCCCTGGCTATCTATATCAATTCACCGGGACCTGTTTTTTTTCGGCAGGAACGGGTGGGGAAAAACGGAAAGATCTTTAAAATGATCAAATTCCGGACCATGATTCCGGACGCTGAAAAGGAAACAGGTCCGGTCTGGTCGCAAAAGCAGGATCCCCGCATCACACGGGTAGGATACTTTCTGCGAAAGATCCGCCTTGATGAAATTCCCCAGTTTATCAATGTGCTTCAGGGAGATATGAGCCTGGTGGGTCCCCGGCCTGAACGGCCCGTTTTTGTGGATGAATTCGTTAAAACGATTCCCCTGTATCGTCATCGTTTAAAGATGAAACCCGGCATTACAGGCTGGGCACAGACTATGCATAAATACGATGAATCTTTTGAAGATGTAAAAAAGAAACTGGAATATGATCTGTATTACCTGGAAAACATGTCACTGAAACTGGATTTTAAAATTATCATGAATACCTTTGCCACTGTTTTTACGGCAAAGGGACAGTAAGAGGCTTGTATGAAACGAAATATACCCCTTCTGGATTTGCAAAAAGAATTTGAACTGCTGAAAGACCAATTGATGCCGGCTATTGAAGAGGTCTTAACCTCGGCCCGTTTTATTATGGGCCCGCAGCTTCACGACCTGAACCGCCACATCGAAAAGCTCTTGAATGTGAAGCACCATATTCCCTGTGCCAACGGGACCGACGCCCTGCTGATCGCCTTGAAAGCACTGGATATCCGGCCGGGTGATGAGGTGATTACCACTCCCTTTACTTTTGTAGCCACGGCGGAAACCATCGCCTTTGCCGGAGCCGTGCCTGTTTTTACAGATATTAATGCAGATACCTGCCTGATGAATACGGATCAGATCGAAGGTCTCATAACAGAAAAAACTAAGGCAATCATACCTGTTCATCTGTACGGCCAGATGGTACCCATGGAACCGGTCATGAAAATTGCCGAAAAATACGGACTGAAAGTCATCGAAGATACGGCCCAGGCCATCGGTGCAACTCAAAACGGGCGTTTTGCCGGAACCATGGGTGATATTGGGACCATCTCATATTTTCCCAGTAAAAATTTGGGAGCCTACGGCGATGCGGGGGGACTTGTGACAAACGATGCCGGCATTGCTGAAACCTGCGCCCTGATTGCCAATCACGGTCAGTCTCACAAATATGAACACCATCTGATCGGTATGAACAGCCGTATGGATACATTGCAGGCAGCGATCCTGAATGTCAAAATAAAATATCTGGATGATTGGAATCGTTTCAGAGCTGAAAAAGCAGAACTGTATAAATCCCTGTTGGATCCGAAAATTGAAAAACCTGTGACGGTTCCGGGAAATACTCATATATACCATCAGTTTACTATAAAGGTGGACAAACGGGATGAACTGAAGGACTATCTGGAAGAACAGGGGATTGCCACGGCTGTACATTATCCGATACCACTTAATGAACAGCCCGCTATTGTGGCGTTAAACCTGCCGGATAAACCTACACCCATAGCGGCTAAAACAGCAAAAAGGGTCATCTCCCTGCCTCTCAATCAGTACATAACGAATGATGAAATTCGTTATATTGCCGATCATGTCAATTCTTTTGTGAACGGAAAATAAGTCGTTGAAGCTGAAGAAAACCGTCTATCTTTCCATCAAATTGATTTTAACAATTGTTTTAATTATCTGGATCATTTACGAAGTTGATTTGGGTAAAGTTTTCAGGATTATTAAACTTATTGACCTTCAATATCTTGGGATTGCTGTTTTACTTCTTCCCGTCAGTCAGTATCTCGGTATAAAGCGATGGTGTGTTTCATCCAGGAAATTTAAAATCGCAATGACCCGTCGTAGAGCAGTCGTCTCATATTTTATCGGAATGAGCGGTGCCGCTGTGACTCCCGGCAGGGTAGGAGAGGTTGCCCGAATTCTCTACCTTCCCAATGCCAGTAAAGCATCTGTTTTAACCTCCATTCTGATTGAACGCTTCAGCAGCGGGGGAATTCTGCTGATTGCCATGGTCTGGCCGTTTATAGTGATCGAAGACGGTCTGGGAACCATTTCTATACTGTTACTGATATCAGGAACGCTGCTCCTGATCATTTTTCACTGGCGTATTGGCTGGCTGATCAAGCTGATCCGCCATCTTCCCTTAAAGATTCAGGAAAAACTGAACAATTCCCATTGGATTGAATCCATGCGTGAAATGTCCTCCAGGGATATTTTTGAAATTACATTGCAAAGCCTGCTCCAATATACAGCCCTTATTGCCATGTTTTCTCTGGTTGTTCTGGGACTGGCCGACGCAGACCCTCTGGAAGTTATTCCTGCCGTAATCGTTATCTATACAACGAAAACCTTTCTAGCATTCTCTTTCGGTGAATTGGGCATCAGGGAAGCGGCTTCCATCCTATATCTCAGTCTGTTTTGCGGGCTTTCCAGTGAAGTGGCCCTGGGTGCATCCCTGATTATGTGGATTCTTGAAATCATTCTTCCTGCATTGACGGGACTCCCGTTCATTGTAGCAACTGCTATAAAATCCTGCAGGAACCGTTAATAATATTTTTATCCAGGAATAAAAAAAAGTATAAAGAATTTATTTGTATTTACAACTTTCATCTGTGATTATTTAAATTTATTCTTAAATTTATCCCATCTTAAAACCGATGAAAGGTGAGGGATTCATGCTGGATATTCATCTGATCAGGGAGGAGCCGGAACGGATTGCCGGAGCACTTCGGACTAAAAAAGTCAATGTTGATATGGATAAAATTCTGACTCTTGATCAACAATACCGTGAACTGGGTAAGAATACGGACGATCTGAAACATTTAAGAAATACCGTTACACAGGATATTAACGATAAAAAGAAAAAAGGGTCAGATGCGCAGGAAGACATCCTGAAAATGCGGGATGTGAGCTCCCGGATTAAGGAAAATGATCAGCAGCTTTTAGAGTTGCAGCGGGACCTGAAGGAGCTGTTGATTACGTTACCCAATATTCCTCATGAGACTGTACCTGTCGGTGAAAATGAAAAAGACAATGTGGAAGTTCGCCGCCGGGGATCTCCACGTGAATTCACATTTAACCCAAAAAACCATCTTGAACTGGGAGAAGCCCTGAAACTTTTTGATTTCCAGAGGGCTGCCAAAATCAGCGGCAGCGGTTTTCCCCTGTATACGGGCAAAGGGGCAAAGCTTGAAAGAGCCCTGATAAATTTTATGCTGGATCTCCACACACAGGAACATGGTTACACAGAAATTCTTCCGCCTTTTCTGGTCAATTCAAACAGTTCCACCGGAACGGGACAGCTACCCAAAATGGCCGATGATATGTACTATCTTGATCAGGATGACCTCTGGCTGATCCCCACAGCAGAAGTTCCCGTAACCAATATACACAGGGATGAGATATTAAACAGGGAAGATTTGCCCATTAAATACACAGCATATTCCGGCTGTTTCCGCCGTGAAGCCGGATCCTACGGAAAAGATACACGGGGTTTTCAACGGCTTCATCAGTTTAATAAAGTAGAAATGGTACAGTTTTGTCATCCCGACGAATCATATGCCGTTCTTGAGAGTCTGGTCCATAATGCGGAAACTGTTCTGAAAATGCTGGATTTACCATACAGGGTTGTGGAGTTGTGTACAGCGGATCTGAGTTTTGCCGCGGCTAAATGTTATGATCTGGAACTCTGGGCGCCGGGAGAGGAAAAATGGCTGGAAGTTTCCAGTTGCAGCAATTTCGGAGATTTTCAGGCTAGGCGGTGTAATATCCGATTTAAGGACGAACAGGGAAAAAACCGCTTTGTTCATACTTTAAACGGTTCGGGTGTAGCTACACCCCGCCTGCTTATTGCCATTCTCGAGAATTATCAGAATGAAGACGGCAGTGTAAGCATACCTGAAGTTCTGAGACCGTTTACAGGCTTCCATGTTCTCCGGCAGGATTAATCATCCATAAGTTCCGAACCATAATCCCTTTTTGATAACAGGAGCCTTTTATGATGCGCTTCCTTATCCTTCTCCGTTCCGTATGGGCTGTAACAAATCTTTTATTAACGACATTTATCTATGCAATTATATCTCTTCTTCTGCTTCCTTTTCCATTTAAACACGCCGTTTTCAATAAAATTTTAAAAGTTTGGGCACGCTGGAATCTGTTTGTATCAGGTATCAGTATCCATATGAATGGTCTGGAAAATATTGAAAACAGGCCCTATGTTATTGTGAGCAACCATGAAAGTGCTCTGGATATTTTTGCAATTTATGCCAGACTTCCCCTGAACTTCCGCATGGTTGCCAAAAAAGAAATGTTGAAACTGCCCATTGTCGGTTTTATTATGAATAAATATCTTTTTCCCCTTGTGAACAGAGCTGACAGTGACGAAGCGATTGAAACAATGAATTCTACTTTTATAAGGCTTAGACAGAATAATTTGTCCGTGTGTATCTTTCCTGAAGGAACACGTCATGGCGGTAAACAAATATTACCTTTTAAAAAAGGGGCCTTTGTTCTTTCCCTGCATTATGATCTGCCGGTATTGCCCTTGGTTCTCAGGGGGACGGGAGATGTTACCCCCACCGGATCATTATGGGTTAAACCGGGTAAGATTTTTCTCGATGTTCTGCCTCCGGTTTTTTCACATAATATGACTGTTAAAGAACGGGATGAATTATTATATCAGACCGAATCACAATATCGGAAATTTCTTAAAGAAAAAAACTATTTACCGTGAAATTGAAACTTTATTCTTCTTTATTTGAACCGGACAGACCCTATCTTCCTGAACGAAGACTTCAGAAATTGTGGATGAACAGTTTGTGGAAAAGAAAAATGACAACGCTTGACGGCGATTCTTTACAGGTCCTGAGTCCGGGTATATGGAATCATCATGAAGGTCCGGATTTTCGGAATGCTATGCTCTTTATCGGTGAAACAATGAAAGAAGGTGATGTTGAAATTCATTACGGAAACGGGGACTGGTATCGCCATGGTCACCATACAGACCCTGCCTATGACCGGGTTATCCTTCATCTGATATTTAACAGTATTGATAAGAATAAGCGTGTAATGAACAGTAAAGGGGAAGGGATACCCGTTTGCCTGATAGATTATTCTATGCTGGATATATGCGAGCCCGATCCTGTTTGCCGTTCTGCAACAAAAACACCTGAAGAATTCTTCTCAGTTTTGAATAAATCGGGATTTGAACGATTGAAAATTAAAACAGATTATATCCGCCGCCAGTCTGCCCGTTTTGATTATGATTTAATGTGCTGGTGGGGACTCTTTCAAATCTGTGGTTTAAGTGCCAATCGTTCATCTTTCAACAGAGTATTTCTTAATTTCCCGTGGGATGATTATTATGAAAAACGTTTGAAAAAGAATGATATACCATCTTTGCTGCAATATATCTCCGGCCTGGATCTGGGTTTTGAAAAAAAAGAATTTTCTGATTATGAAATCCCTGATGGGCTCCTCTGGCTGAAGATGGGTATCAGACCACCGTCACTCCCGGAAAACCGGCTAAAATGGCTGTCCGCTTTTTTAATGTCGAAATATGAAATATCCCTGTTTAAGGATCTTATAGATGTGCTGAAGAATAAAAGGCAATCTAAAGCTTTCTGGAAGGATTTTTTTCGGACAAATTCATTAAATTGCAGGGAACCGGGTTATGATCTATCCGTAGAAATGGCAATGAATGCTCTGATGCCGGTTGTTCTGGCATCCATTGAATCCCCTAATGAGGAGATGAAAAAGTATATGAAGGAAGTCTCTTCACTCTCTGTAAGTGAATACAGAATATCCCGCCGCTTTTATAACCGTCACTTCATTGATAAAAATCACCCATTGCGCCGCACTTGGATTCATCAGCAGGGAATCTTGTACATTAACGAAAGATATTGTTCACAGGATTTAACCGAACTTTGCCCCCTTTGCTGTTCGGGAGCGGAGGAAAAATGAATAACAATAATAATTTATCAGATTTGTGGAAGAAAGGACGTGAACAGATTCGGATCTGGCAGAAAAACGGGAATAAAGTTGTTTTCACAAATGGATGTTTTGATATCCTTCATGTGGGACATATCCGGTATCTGAAGGGTGCCAGGGATCTGGGAGATTATTTGGTGATAGGTTTGAATACAGATGACTCTGTACAGCGGTTGAAAGGAGAATCAAGGCCTTATCAGAGTGAAAATGAACGGGCAGAAATTCTCAGAGCGCTGCGTTTTGTGGATCTCGTTGTTCCTTTTGCCCAGGATACTCCTTTAGAAATAATTACATTTTTAAAACCGGATATCCTTGTGAAAGGAGGGGATTATCGGATTGAAACCATTGTGGGTGCCCGGGAGATTCAGGGTTGGGGTGGAAAGGTTTTAACCCTGCCTTTCATACCGGAGAAATCAACCAGTAAAATTCTCTCAAAAATTGATAAACAAATGGGTGAAAACTCCCATAATCATTGACTTTGTTGGTAGTTACAGGTACTTTAACACGATAAACACAGAGGAGTTATGAAAAAACTGCAGAAATCAATCCCCATATTCGTTCTTGCTACATTTGCATTTGCGCATTCTTATTCAACCAAGGAAATACTGGATGATCCTGTTGAACGTGAAATATATCCCATAGAGATTGTGGATTCCATAGCCCAGGACACGGCTGTAATGGCTGAAACCTTTTTTGAAGCTGACCGTTTCGAGGTATTGTTTAATGAGGCAAAGATACATTTTGCCAATGCTTTGATTGCTGAACATTATGCCGATACATTTGAAGTTCAGTTTCAGCTCAGACTAACCTTTGAAGCTTTATCGGATATGGAAGTTTTTAACAATCTTGATCAGATACAATATCAGGAACTGACCAGATTTACAGAGCGTCTGGTAGATGATTTCAAGGATTTTGCACCGGAAGCCATATCACTTCACGACCAGTTTTCCGTAAGCGATCTACGCGATGCCATGGAATACCTGGCCGAGGATTTATCCACGGAAAATTTTAAAGTGATTGATGACCGGGACGGACATATTCCCATCATTTCAAATTCGCGGGTGGAAAGTTTGATCCGCTTTTTTCAAACACGCGGAAAAGCGAGTTACCAGGCATGGCTGGACAGAATGCCCGAGTATGAAGTCTTGTATAAACAGACTTTTAAAAAATATGATGTACCCGAAGAACTTATTTATCTAAGTATGATTGAAAGCGGTTTAAAACCCAGTGCATACTCTTATGCAAGAGCCGTTGGCTTATGGCAGTTTATGTATTCTACCGGAAAGAATTACGGACTGAGAAGGGATTACTGGATTGATGAAAGAAGGTGTCCTGTTAAATCCACCGATGCAGCCGCCAGACATCTGAAAGATCTGTATGAAGAGTTCGGGGACTGGTATCTGGTGATGGTGGCATACAATGCAGGATCCGGTCGTGTTTACCGGGCTTATCAAAGAGACAGGACACGTGATTTCTGGAAGATGTACAGTCTGCCGAAAGAAACACGTAATTATGTTCCCACATTTCTTGCAGCAACTATTATTGCCCGCGATCCGGAAGCATATGGATTTACATTACCCCGAACCCAGCAGAATTACTGGACTTACGATACACTGACGATTGATAAAAGTGTTGAATTGGAAAGCATTGCCAAAGTTTCCGGTGTAAAATATCAGGAACTGAAGGATATCAATCCCCAGCTTCGTCAGCATTCCACACCCAATTATACCTATACCATCCGTCTGCCACAGGGAAAAAGGGACGTAGTGATGAATGCCCTTGAATCCTTTCATACTGTGCATGAAGTTCAGTATACGGTTCATACGGTTCGCAGGGGAGATACATTGACCCGGATAAGCCGTACTTATGGTGTTCCCATTCGTGAAATTATGACAGCCAACCGTTTAAGAAACAATCAGCCCATTATTGTTGGTCAAAAGCTGACGATTCCCAATCCGGGCTACAGTGAATCTGTGGCCACAACCCAGACGCAATCCCTTCCTGACTATTCCGGCAATAATGAGAAAATAACCTATACTGTTCGAAGAAATGATACACTGGGACACATAGCTGAGCGTTATGGTACCCGTGCTTCCAATATCAGACACTGGAATAACCTCCGTTATGGTCAATACATTTATCCGGGACAAAAACTTACACTCTGGGTTCCTAAGAAAAATATTGCCTCTGTAACAGGTGATATTTACACCGTTCAATCCGGCGATTCTCTTCACCGTATTTCTCAGAAAACAGGTATATCCGTTAATCAGTTAAAAGCGTTGAATCCAAGTATCAACCCTTCGAGAATTTATCCCGGAGATAAAATTAAAATACGATGAAGAAAAGTGATCTGGTCATTACAGCCATCCTGTTTATTGCCGCTGCCATTACATTCAATTCCATGATCCGTAAAGATGACCGTTCCGTGAAACTGACCCGGACAGACCAAATTGGCGTTATACCCGTTCAGGGCGTAATTATTGATTCCGAATCCTTCGTTCGTGACTTGAACAAAATGGCATCCAATAAGGATATTAAAGCGATCATTCTTCATATCAACAGTCCCGGAGGAGGAACAGCGGCTTCCCAGGAAATGTATTATGCCATAAAAAAAATCAAAGAGAATCATGAATTTCCCATTGTATCCGTACTCAGTTCTCTTGGTGCAAGCGGTGGGTATTATCTGGCTTTGGCTACCGATTCTATCTATGCCATGCCGGGAACAATGACAGGGAGTATCGGTGTAATTATGGATTTCCCTGAGTGGACGGAAGCAATGGAAAAAATCGGTATCCGGATGAATGTGGTTAAAAGCGGTGAATACAAGGATACGGGAGCACCTTACAGAGAGTTTACGGAAATTGATATGGCTTATTATCAGGATTTGGTTAACGATGTCTATGATCAGTTTATTACATCAGTTGCCGAATCCAGACACATGGATAAATCCCGTGTTGAAAAATTATCCGACGGCAAGGTTTATTCAGGTAGACAGGCTTTGAATTTGGGTCTCATAGACCACATCGGAACACTTCAGGATGCAATTGATGATTTGACCCGTCAATTGATGTTATCCGAGAAACCCCAAATAATCCGTCCTAAAGAAGAAAAAAATACTCTTTATAATTTCATTTTTGGGGATATTAAGGGGTGGATCGGGTCTTTTGTTTCAACACCCACTGTTCAAATGATCTTTAAATAAGAGGTATATATCATGACAAAAGCGGACATTGTAGATACCATCGCGGCGGCGACCGGACTGACAAAAGTTGAAACGGAAGCTGTCATTAACGGCTTTTTATCCACAGTTTCCGATGCTCTCATGAGTGGACAACGGGTGGATTTCAGAGGTTTTGGCAGTTTCAGTGTTAAGAAAAGGGCTTCAAAAGTTGGACAGAATCCGGGCACAGGAGAAACCGTACCTGTCCCCGAACGGTTTGTGCCGGTTTTTAAAGCGTCTAAAATGCTGAAAAATGCTGTAGATAATAATATGAAAAAAGGCTAAGGAGGAATAAAGGTGCCTTGCGGTAAAAAGCGAAAAAAAGGAAAAATCCGTAACCATAAGCGGAAAAAACGTTTAAGAAAAAATCGTCATAAAAAAAGAAAACGCTGATACATAGTCGGTTATCCGATTTTATCCGACTCTTTTTTTCATTAAACACAAAGCTATGGAGTAATGCAGCACTTTTTCGGATATTCGATTGTTGAGTGCTGCATTTGTTTTGATGGACAGAATATACAGTATTTCAGATATTACCCGACTCATTAAAGAGCGCCTGGAATCTCTGGGTTCTTTTACGTTTCAGGGTGAAATTTCTGAGATCAAATATCACGGCAGTGGTCATATATATTTTACACTGAAGGATGATCAGGCTGTCCTGCCCTGTGCCATGTGGCGGAATAATACAGCCAGGCTCACATTTCGACCTGAAACAGGACATCATATTGTTGCTCAGGGCAGATTAAGTGTCTATCTGCCTCATGGAAAGTACCAAATGTCCGTTGAATCCATGCAAATGGCAGGTATAGGAAATCTTTATGAACAGTTCGAAGCACTGAAAAAGAAGCTTCGTGAAGAAGGCCTTTTTGATGAATCATTTAAAAAACCTCTGCCCCTGTATCCTTCCCGAATTGCCATTATTACCAGTGATAGTGCCGCGGCGCTTCAGGATGCGGAACGAATATTTCTTCAGAATGCCCCTCATGTTAAAAGATTTCTAATTTCTGCCAGAATGCAGGGAAAAGGCACGGAAGAATCCGTTATAAAAGCTCTTAAGACTGCACTCACACTTGAAAAGATTGATGTGGTACTCATTATTCGGGGAGGCGGTTCAATTGAAGATCTCTGGGAATTCAACAGTGAAAAACTGGCCCGGAAGATTTTTGATTATTCTCTGCCTGTCATAACAGGTATCGGACATGAAACTGATTTTACTATAGCGGATTTTGTAGCAGACTATCGTGCCAGTACACCGACAAATGCTGCAGAATATGTGGTAAGAGGCTGGAAAGATGCGCTTTTACGGCTCAATCAATCCGAAAGCAGGCTGATTAATGCGATAGATGTTTTTATGAACAGAAAGAATATGGAATACCAGTCATTGACTGACCGTTATGCATTTCGTTTTCCTTTGGAATCTGTAATGCGTCTGAATGAAAACATTAAGATACTCAACAGACAATTAAAGGATCGGATCCAATCTCTTTTTACTGAAAAAAATCATGAATGGGAACAATTGAATACTACGCTCAGACTTACCCATCCCGGAGAAATATTGAAAAAAGGGTATGCCGTAATCAGTAAAGAGGATGGAACAATTTACCGTTCAATTAAAGAAGTAAGTATAGGCCAGCGTTTTTCTGTCAGTCTGTATGACGGCAATTTTAAAGGTGAAGTTATAAATTCGGAGAAAACGGATGAATAAGAGTAAACAAAGTTTTGAAGAGGCTTTGAAGGAACTGGAAACCCTTCTTACGCGTCTTGAATCCGGAGATGTTCCGCTGGACGAGATGCTTGACCTCTATGAAAAAGGCATCACTTTAAGCAAATACTGCAGAAAAACCCTTGAGGATGCCCGGGAGAAGCTGCAGATTATTACTGAAAGTCTTGATGAAAAAAATGAATAAGAAAAATACATTTAAAACTGAACCCTTTGGGCTTCTGGTAAACACGGGTAAAATCCGGGAGATTAAACCCGTCTTACTTGATTTTTGCGAATATCTCAGCATGCATAATGCAGCATTTGCACTTGAAGAAAGTATTGGGGATAAAATTCCCGAATTGTCATCTGCCGTCAGTCTTTCCCGCCGTGAATTGCTGGATTATTCAAGGGTTATCATCACTATAGGCGGAGATGGAACAATATTAAATGCAGCCCGTCTTATTGGTAACAAAGAAATTCCCATTTTAGGATTTCATATGGGTGAATTGGGTTTTTTGGCTGAATTGTCCCGCTATGATTATAAAGATAAAATGAATCAAATTCTGTCCGGCCATGTTCGTCTTGACAGCAGGATGGTCCTTCATAGTGAAATAAGAAACGGTAAAGAGTGTACCTGTGAATTTGCCCTTAATGATTTTGTGCTTTTTAAGGGATTATCTCCCCGTATGATGACTTTTACAGTGGAAATTGATGAATTATTTATGAATACATATCAGGCTGACGGACTCATTATTTCATCACCAACCGGTTCGACCGCTTATTCGCTATCCAGCAGCGGTCCAATCCTTACGCCTGATGTTCCGGCAATTATTATCAATCCTATCTGTCCTCATACTCTTAGTCAGAGGCCTATGGTGATTGATGCAAACAGATTGATTCGAATAACTTTTGAACGGGTCCCGCAAGGTGCATACCTTACTGCAGACGGACAGCATGTTGAAAAACTCAGCAGAAAAGCGGAAATCCTGATAAGAAAAGCGGATCACAATGTACAATTGATCCGTTGCGAAGATTACAGCTATTTTGACGTGTTACGACATAAGTTAAACTGGGGAAAACGTTAATGGAAATGGACATCATCCGTTTGAAAAATATGGTATTTTATGGTTTTCACGGAGTGGAAGAACATGAAAAAGAATGGGGCGGACGGTTCGAAGTTGATCTCGAACTCTATTGTGATCTAAAAGAAGCTATTGTCACTGATAAACTCCATGATACGGTTAATTATGAGAAGATCTATGCATTAATTCAGCAACTGGTGACTGCAAGAAAGTATTATCTCATTGAAGCACTGGCAGGGGAGATGTGCCGGTCCGTTAAAGAGAAATATCCCAAGGTTTGTAAAGTTACGGCACGGATCCGGAAACCCAATGTGCCTATCAAGGGAGTTTTGGATACTGTTGAAGTTGAAGTAACACGATGAAACGAAAAACAGAAAAAATATTTCTGGGGTTTGGCGGGAATTTGAACAATGCCATTAATACAATTCTTTGTTCAATTCAGCGGGTAAATGAATTTGAAGGAATTGATCTGGTTCAATCCAGCCCCTTATACCGGACAGAGCCCTTGTATGATAAAGAACAGCCTGAGTTCATCAATGCCGTAGCGGAGTTTGCAACCGACAAGCCTCCCCATGAAATTTTATCTATTGTCCACGATATTGAAAAAGAGTTTGGACGTTACAGGGATACGGCCCGCCGGTACGGTCCGCGGTCACTGGATATTGATATTCTTTTCTGGGGAGATCGTCTTATAAACGATTCAGGGCTTACCGTTCCTCATAAAGAGTTCTCCCGGCGGAAATTTGTATTAGAGCCTATGGGTGAAATCGCCTTAAATTATAGAGTCCCGGGAACGGATAAAACAATCCGGGATTTTATTAATGAATGTCCTGATCAGTCAAAGGTGGAGAAAATCTGAATGCAGAGACCTGCTTATTATATCGCAATCGAAGGTGTGATCGGTGTTGGTAAAACCAGTCTTTCACATATACTTGCCAAACGCCTGGGAGCCCGTATTGTACTTGAAAAATTTGAAGAGAACCCATTTCTCAGTGATTTTTACAAAGACCGGGACAGATATGCATTTCAGACCCAGATTTTTTTTCTTTTAAGCCGGTATCGTCAGCAGATGGAACTCTTTCAGACAGAACTTTTTCATCAGAATCTTGTGACGGATTATCTGTTTATAAAAGATAAACTTTTTGCTTATCTGAATCTGAATGAAAAAGAGCTTATGCTGTATGATCAGATGTTGTCTCTCCTGATCCGTCAGATACCCAAACCGGATCTGGTTATTTATTTGCAGGCCGATACGGACAGGTTGCTGAAAAACATATCTTTCAGGGGGCGGGATTATGAAAAGAATATGGATAAAGAATATATCGAAGCTCTGAACCAGATGTATAACCAGTATTTTTTCCGTTATAATGAATCACCGCTTTTAATCATAAACACCACTGAAATTGATTTTGTACATAATGAAGAAGATCTGAATGAAATATTAGCCTATATACAAAAACCACCGGCAGGCACAAAATTGTACAGACCGGTAAGGAAGTCATAATGAATAGAATTATTGGGTATATCATAACAATTTATGTTCTTACCATAGTCTATCGTAAATGGATAAAGCCCGAACTGATAAAATGGCTTGAAAAACATCAAAAAAATCCCATTATTAATGAGAATAAAGCAGAGAAAGACCCCTACAAGAAAGATATTCCCAAAGATGATATTGTGGATGTGGATTTCAAAGAGATTGATGATTGAGTTCTGAGTTCTGAGTTCTGAGTGATGAGTGATGAGTGATGAATATTTTGAAATGATTTCCTTTTTAGCTGTGATTATTATAAGATAGTATGAGTGTTTACTATTATTTATTTTTTTAGAATTGATGAAATAGATTCGTTTAAATATATAGGATTGTTTGTGAAATTTCCCCCACCCCGGGGGTAAGATAAACCGTTTTGTGGTTTTGTGCAAGATAATATTATTAAATATATATAGAATATGATTGATTGATGAAAGGGCAGACGGCAGACAGAAAATGATGAATGTGGACAGTCGAAAGCCGAAAGTCAGAGAAAGTAATGAGTAACGTGTGACAAGAGGGGTCGTAACCCTCTCAACCCATGAGCCTGGAATAGGCATGCCTGTGCCATGTATTGGCGTAAACCGCCAGTCCCGCATAAGCCCCTGAGCTCTTCACTACTTGAACCCTAACTTCTCAACTTCTAAACATTTAAACAGTTAAACATTTAGTCCCAACAGCTTCTTGATATTCATTCTCAATTTGGATATATTATGACAAAGCTTATAATCAATTTACAAGGAGGTTCAAATGGGAGAACGTGGTGTAGGCATATTAAAAAATATGGATGTAAAAGATTTGATCCGTCAGTTGAATGAAGCCCTTTCCGAAGAGTGGCTGGCATATTATCAATACTGGATTGGTGCCCGTTTGATTGAAGGACCCATGCGGAGTGAAGTTGAACCCGAACTGTTGGTCCATGCCGATCAGGAACTGAATCACGCAGTGATGGTTGTGGATCGTATCGTACAATTGGGCGGAGATCCGGTTATTCATCCCGAAAAATGGTTCAAATTAAGCCGTTGTGCGTATGAAGCCCCCACAGATCCCTATATTGAAGCAATTCTGAAGCAAAATCTTACAGGTGAACGGTGTGCTATTCAGAGATATAAAGAAATTGCTGATTATGCCCATGGTAAAGATCACAGTACATGGCAGATGGCCACAAATATCCTGAATGAAGAACTGGAACATGAACAGGATATTGAAGACTGGCTCAATGATCTGAACAGGATGAGAGAAGACTATAGGAAATTAAAATTATAGTGCTGTAATTTTAATTTTGTTCTGAGTTCTGAGTTCTGAGTTCTGAGTTAAATGTTAAGTTTATAAGTAAGTTTTAAATCTGACTATTTGAAGTTTCTACAGCTTTTTAGAAGGATCCGCCGGATAATTATTAACTAATCGACCGAATTCAGCATTCCTCAACTCAATTCAGAACTCAGAATTCAGAACTCAGTATTCAGAATTTTCTCCAAATATTTCCCAGTATAAGATGTGGTATGCTTAATAATTTCATCGGGTTCACCTGTAACCACAACCTGTCCGCCGCCGTCACCGCCGTCAGGCCCCAGATCAATAATGTAGTCGGCCGTTTTTATTACGTCAAGATTGTGCTCGATTACAAGCACGGTATTACCCTTTTTAACCAGTTTATGAAGGACGTTAAGCAGCATTTCTACATCGGCAAAGTGGAGCCCGGTTGTTGGTTCGTCCAATACATACAACGTTCTTCCTGTCCCCATTCGGCTTAGCTCTGTAGAAAGTTTAACGCGTTGCGCTTCTCCTCCTGATAACGTTGTAGCCTGTTGGCCTAAATGAATATATCCGAGTCCCACATCTGCCAGAGTTTTAAGTTTTCGCTTGATTGCAGGATGGTTTTTAAAAAACTCCAGGGATTCTTCAACAGTCATATCCAGAACATCGGCAATGGTTTTCCCGCGGTATTTTATTTGCAGTGTTTCCCGGTTATACCGTTCTCCTTTACATTCTTCACACCGTACATAGACATCCGGTAAAAAATGCATTTCAATTTTTTTTATCCCGTCTCCGCTGCAGGCTTCACACCGTCCGCCTTTTACATTGAAACTGAAACGTCCCGGTGAATAACCTCGCAATTTTGAATCCGGGAGAGAGGTGAATAATTCACGGATATGAGTAAAAACACCGGTATATGTGGCCGGATTAGAGCGGGGGGTACGGCCAATCGGGGACTGATTAATATTGATGATTTTATCCAGATATTCAATCCCTGAAATGGATTGATAAGGGAGGGCTGTTGCTTTGGCATTCATCAGATTCCTGCTGAGAATCGGCACCAGTGTTTCATTGATCAGTGTGCTTTTCCCTGATCCGCTAACACCTGTAACACATATCATTTTACCCAGAGGAATGCTGACGGATATGGTTTGAAGATTGTTACCCTGTGCTCCGTTCAATGTTAGAAATTTACCGTTTCCCTTGTTTCTTTTATCAGGGATGGCAATTTTTCGTTTACCGCTCAGAAATAAACCGGTTAGACTTGCCGAACAGTTTTTAATTTCATCAGCAGTACCGGATATGACAATTTCACCACCATGTACACCGGCACCCGGACCCATGTCCAGAATCCAGTCTGATTTTTCCATGGTCTCCTGGTCATGTTCAATAACAATAATTGAATTTCCCAAATCCCGGAGTTTTTTAAGGGTTTCCAAAAGCCTGTGGTTGTCTTTCTGATGAAGCCCGATACTGGGTTCATCCAGAATGTAAAGCACTCCGGTCAATTGCGAACCAATTTGTGTGGCCAGCCGGATTCTTTGTGCTTCCCCGCCGGATAATGTTCCGGCACTCCTGTTTAATGTCAAATATCCCAAACCTACGTTAACTAAAAAACCATACCTGTCCATTATCTCTTTCAGAATCTGACCGGATATCTGCTGTTCTGTACGGTTTAAATGAACATTTGTAAAAAAATCCATTCCCTCTTTTACAGACATACGTGAAATATTATCAATATTTTTATTATTGATTAAAACACTCAGACTGGATCGTTTCAGACGGCTTCCGTTACAGACATGGCAGTCCTCCATACTCATGAATTTTTCTATCCAAGTATGAATACTGCTGCTTTTTGTCTGGTGATAACGGCGTTTGAGGTTATTTATAACACCTTCCCAACCCCCTTTGTACTCACCGGACCAGCGATCGCTTTCATAAGAAATTGTAATTTTTTCATCTCCCGTTCCATATAGGAGAATATTCTGAACGACAGGACTCAGTTTGTACCATGGAGTAGTAAACTTAAAATTATATTCATTGGCGAGACTTTTTAATATGCTGGAAAAATAATTACCCCGCGGCTGCTCTCCCAACGGTACGATGGCGCCGCCGATCAGACTTAGTTTTTTATTCGGGACGACCAAATCCGGAGATATTTCCATTTGGCTTCCCAAACCTGAGCAGGCGGGACAGGCGCCGATTGGATTGTTAAAAGAAAACATGCGCGGAGTCAGCTCTTCATAACTGACTTCCGGATGATTCGGACAGGCATAATGTTCACTGAACCGGTGTTCAGTCTTTCCGTTTTCATCAATGATTACATTACCCTTACCCATTTTTAATGCAAGTTCAATACTGTCTGTCAATCGTGTATGAATACCTTCCTGAATGACCAAACGATCTATAACAAGTTCTATTGTGTGTTTCAAATTCTTTGACAGACTCAAATCCTGCGTTAAAGGTGTTATTTTCCCGTCAATCCGTGCCCGGATAAATCCCTCTTTTCTCATTTCCTTGAAAAGATCCTTGAATTCACCTTTCCGTTCACGGACAAGGGGTGCAAAAATCTGGATTTTGGTATCGGGGAGGAGATTCATAACCGAATCAACGATTTGCTGAACAGTCATACGGGTTACGGGAGTTCCGCAAATAAAACAGTGAGGCTTACCGATCCGGGCAAACAATAACCGGAGATAATCGTGTATTTCCGTTACCGTACCAACGGTTGAACGGGGATTCCTGTGCGTTGTTTTCTGTTCAATGGAAATGGCGGGTGAGAGACCTTCAATGTAATCCACATCCGGTTTTTCCATGAGTCCCAAAAACTGCCGGGCATAGGATGATAAAGACTCTACATATCGACGATGACCTTCTGCATATAATGTATCAAAAGCCAGTGAGGATTTCCCGCTTCCGGATAAACCGGTTATGACTACCAACTTGTTCCGGGGGATCGATACATTGATATTCTTTAAATTGTGTTCTCTTGCACCGCTGATTTTAATGAAATCGTTGTTCATAGATCTCCAATTGTTAAAAAACCAATCTTAAATTTACTAAAACTTTATCTGTGAATGTGGTTTCATTGTAAATTATTTTATGTACTAAACAGAAAGCAGGATAGCAAACCGATTCAAAACGGTCTTTACCTTATACTTTGAAGATTGTGACATAAATTTGGAAAACTAAATGAGGTGATTGTTTGGAACTTACAGAGCTTATAAAGAAAAAAGGCAGGGTCAAAACTGCCGGTTTAATGACAGGGACATCCATGGACGGTTTGGATATATGTGTTGCCGATATTGATCTGACAGAAAATGGATTGGAGTATTCTGTCATTTATTCCGAATTCATTTCTTTTCCGGAATCCATTAAATCACGGATTCGGGATGGATTGACCGGTTCAACACAGGAAATTTGTGCTTTACATTATGATTTAGGCCGTTTTTATGCCGATGAACTGGAAAAAAGCCTGACCAGTAAAGGAATAAACTCAGTAGAACTCATTGGCAGTCATGGACAAACCCTGCATCATATCAGCGGGCATTCAACCCTGCAGATTGGTGAGCCTTCATTTTTAAGTGAACGCTTTAATGTGCCCGTGGTTTCTGATTTCAGGGCAGGGGATATTGCAGCCGGAGGAACCGGGGCTCCCCTGATTCCGGCTGTAGATATGTGGCTGTTTCAACATGACAAAACCGGCCGCTGTCTCTTGAATATCGGCGGAGTGGCAAATATTACACTCATACCTTCAGACGGTTCAAAACTGCCTGTTTTAGGTTTTGATACAGGACCGGGGATGGGACTTTTAGACGAGCAGTACAGGCAAATCTTTAAAGGGCCTTATGATAAGGATGGCCAAGTAGCATTGAGCGGACACATTCACCGTGAAATACTGGATGAATGGGAAAAACACCCCTTTTTATTGAAAAATCCTCCCAAATCCACAGGGAGGGATGAATTTGGTGTTGATTGGCTTAATAAACACAGGAAGGATCTTGAGAGTATGGATCCGCCGTCACAGCTTGCCACTCTGGCTGTGTTTACTGCGGAAACAATTGCTAAAAGCATTATACCCTATCGGGAAGCATATCATATTACCGAGTTGTTTACCGGTGGGGGCGGAAGCCGCCATTCCCTGATAATTAAAGTTCTGGAAGAAGAACTTCCCGGTATGAATATTCGGTCTGTTAGGGATTGCGGGGTGGATCCCGATTCTAAAGAAGCTTTGGGCTTTGCCATTTTGGCCTGTGCATGTATCCGGCGCATTCCCGGAAATATTCCAACGGTTACAGGTGCCCGGAGACCGGTTATTCTTGGGAAAATCAGTCAGCCAGCCATGTAGTTAACAATCAATTTAACAGAAAAGGTCTTGTTTCATTTGTTTAATAGAAGTATATTCATTGTATATACATTTAGGAGGTTTACGTGCGAAAAAAAATCCAAAAATGGGGAAACAGTCTGGCCATACGAATTCCCAAATCATTTGCATCGGAAGCCAGGATTGAATATGGATCTGATATAGATTTGCTTGTTAAAGATGACTGTCTGATTCTCCGGCCTGTAAAAAAGGAACCATACAAGCTGGATACCTTTTTAACTGAAATCAGCAAATCCAATATTCACTATGAATCCGGTTTTGATGAACCCATGGGGAATGAATTAATATGACACATGAACTCTATATACCGGAGAGGGGGGATATTGTCTGGTTAAATTTTATTCCACAGACTGGTCACGAACAACGCGGAAAAAGACCTGCACTTGTTATTTCTCCCAGATCATATAATGCCAGGGTTGGCCTTGCTTTATTTCAACCGATAACCCATCAGATGAAAGGCTATCCCTTCGAAGTAACTCTTCCTGACAATCTGCCTATATCCGGTGTGATTTTATCAGATCAGGTAAAAAGTTTGGATTGGCGAGCACGTAATGCCGAGTTTATTTGTACCCTGGGAAAGCATATTTATCAGGAAGCTATCCAAAAAATGTTATTATTAATCAAATAATGCATCCAACCTATTTAAGGAGAAGAATATCTCATTATTTGCCCTTAAAAAATATCCTGTAATTATCTAAATTACCTTCATAAATAAAGGATGAAAATGAAAATAAGCGGTTTCTCTTTTGTGCGAAATGGTATCAGTCTCTATTATCCTGTTGTTGAATCCATACGGTCCATCCTGCCGGTTGTGGATGAATTTGTGGTTGCCGTAGGGAAATCTGATGACGGGACCCGGGAAGCTATTGAAGCGATTGCAGATCCAAAAATCCGAATCATTGATACGGTATGGGATGATAAATATTTTAAACGGGGCATTATTAATTCAATTCAGACGGATATAGCAAAAGATCAATGCAATGGTGACTGGCTTTTCTATGTTCAGGCGGATGAAGTGGTTCATGAAAAGGATCTTCCGTTGATAAAAGCCCGTTGTGAAGAGTTACTGGACGATTCAGATGTTGAGGGGCTTTTGTTTCGTTATCTCCATTTCTGGGGAGATTACGACCATTATCATACCGGTCACGGCTGGTATCCTTATGAGATCCGGATTGTGAGGAACCGCCCTGATATTCACTCTTTTGAAAGCGCACAGTCATTCCGTTCCTTTGATTATTATGACAATCCCCGTCAGCCGGAAGGAACACGCAAACTGAATGTGGCAAAAGTGGATGCCCGGATCTTTCATTACGGCTGGGTTCGCCCCCCTCACCTGATGCAATCCAAAAGCCGTGCATTTCACAGCCTGCACTGGGGACCCGGCAAAGCAAAAGCCTATTATGATCAGGCCCCCAAAGAATTTGATTACGGTCCTCTGAACAGACTTACCCTGTTTAAAGAGACGCATCCGGCTGTGATGAAGAATAAAATCGGAGAAATGAGCTGGAAGAATAAATTACAGTATATCGGTAAACCGCATAAGCAAAGGAAAGCTCATAAGCATGAAACTGTGAGATGCAGAATTTTAACAGTAATAGAAAAAATTCTGAGAAGACCTGTTGGAGCCTTTAAGAATTATAAACTGTTAAAGAAAAAATAAGTCTTTATCATGAAGAAAATAAACGAGATAAAACCGGGAAATATTCTGATCATACAAACTGCATTTATTGGTGATGTTATAATGTCTACGCCCTTTATACAGGCTGTGTGCGATCACTGGCCTGATGCTGTTGTAGATTTGGTCACCCGCCCCGAGTCGGCAATTCTCTTTAAACATCATCCCCGGATCAGACGGATTTATACACTGGATAAGTCTGATCACAAGAGTAAATACGAATCTCTTGTAGATTTGATAAAGCAACTCCGCCCTGTTAAGTATAACCTTGCTTTTTCTATTCAAAGCAGTTTTACATCATCCCTTCTTATGCTTTTATCCGGTATAAAAGTAAGGGTGGGTTTTTATCGTCAGAAACTGCTTCGTATAAAAATCAGACCGCCCAAAGGTCTTCATGTCAGACAGCGGTATTTGACGTTGATGCAGCCCTTTACCGATAGAACTTTATCTGATTATACTCACTTGTATTTAACTTCCGATGATAGTGTGAAAGCAGAAAATATTCTGGATAGATTCAGCTCAAAGAATAGACGGATTATTGGTTTTGCTCCCGGATCGGTCCGGGAAACAAAGAAATGGCCTTCGTCGTACTGGTCTGAACTTTTAGTTTTATTAAAAGACAGGGATTTTGAAGTTATATTTCTCGGCAGTTCTTCCGAGCGGGAATTATGTGATTCAATTATATGTGAAACCGGATTGGAGGCTTATAATGCAGCGGGGGAACTTAATTTGCCGGAATCTGCCGCTCTGATCAGAAAACTTGATTTATTGATCTGCAATGACAGTGCACCTTTGCACATTGGAAATGCAGTAAATACGCCGGTCTTTGCCTTTTTCGGACCAACAGTAAAATCCTTTGGTTGTTATCCCTACCACGAACAGGATAAAATTTTAGAAATCGATCTGCCCTGCAGACCTTGCGGAAAGCATGGCCATGACCGGTGTCCTCTTCGTCATTTCAAATGTATGGCAGATCAGTACCCTGAAATGGTTTCCCGCCTTATTTTTAAAAGGTTTATGCCACATGAGTCGTAAGCATCTGATTTTGATTACCGGAGATAAACGGTTTTATGGACAAACCAGGAAAGCCTGGGTCCCCATGGATGTTTCACTTATTAAAGAAAGGCTTTCTGAGCAGGGTTTTGAAGTCACGCTTTATACAATTCAGGAAATGTGCAATAAAATGATTAATCCTGTGAACAAAACCATCCTCTATAGTTTCAGCCAGAAAGAGAATGTCCGCCAATATACTCGGGATATCTTAACGTTTTTGAGCAGAAATAACCGGATTATTCCTTCGTTGGATCTTCTGTATTGCCATGAAAATAAAGGTTATCAGGAATTGTATAAAAAGGAACGGGGCCTTACAGGTTTAAAAGCCTGGTACTTTTCCAGCCTTCAGGATATTGATGCATACGATATCCCCTATCCCATTGTATTAAAAACAATTTACGGTTCAAATGGCAAAGGTGTTTTTTTGATCCGTAACCGGGATGAACTGGAAAAACAGGTAAAGAAGTTAACAGACATTGGAATATTAACCAAATTAGATCTCTTCAGACGGCGGTATTTCCGTAAAAGGATATTTCCGGATTATCCCAATCACAGTGATTATAACGATTATCTGCAGTATAAAGAGTATATAACCAAACACGAAAATTTCATTCTTCAGGAATTTGTTCCGGATTTAAAATTTGATTACCGCGTGCTTGCACTTGAAGGGAAATATTTTACCATGAGACGTCATACAAAAAAAGGAGATTTCAGAGCCAGCGGAACAAAAAAATTCGACTTTAATTTTATTCCCGATAATCATTTGCTGAACTATGCTGAAATGGTTTACAACAGTTTTGATAACCCTTTTTTATCCATGGATATTGTTTTTAACGGACAGGATTATTTTCTGATTGAATTTCAGGCCTCTCATTTCGGGGTCAGTGCCATCACGAAATCAAAAGGGTATTATACAAAAATGAATGGCCGGTGGATCTTTGCCGAAGATAAATTAAATGTTGAGTATGAAATTGCCGATGCCTTAAACCGATATCTGTTCAGGCCTGAGAATTAACCTATGATAATCTCTTCATATTTTTTCAAAATTCCCTACCGGGTTTTGTGGCATATAGCCAGACACAGAAATAAACTTATCGATTGTGCTGTTTATTGTGCAGAGCCCTTGGATTATGCTATTTTGGAACCTGTTATTAAGTATCTTAATAAACCTTGTGAATATGTAGCTAAAAATTCCAAAACCAAACATTATCTTAGACAAAAGGGTATACAGCCTAAACGGATGCCTGTATTTCCAAAGATAGTAATAATGGCCAGGCACAGCATGTGGAAATTTCCGGTTCGTGATATTCTGAAGTTCGGTTTTCGTCACGGGCCTTATCATTTTAAAACGTTTACAGCCAAACAGCAATATCTGGTATTTACCAGATTTTTCCTGACATCAGTATATGAAGTTGAAGAAGCAAAAAGTGCAGGGATAACAAATGTTCAGGCCATCGGTTATCCTAAACTTGACGTAGCTTTTAACGGAAGCTGGACAAATTCTGATGATAGCAAGGACTCAGCCCTTGATAAATTCCGCCGGCTTAAGGGAATAGATAATAAGAAACCGGTTTTGCTGTTCAGTTCAACGTATGAACGTTCAGGGATGTCTGCCGTTCATTTATGGGCACACCGTCTGCATGAACTCACATCTGATTATTGGATTTTGGTTACCCTCCATCCATGGGTTTCAAGAGATATATATGAGCAGGTGGAAAGGACATCAAGTGTTCAATTGATTACAATTGATGAACATATTCCAGCTATGCTTGCGTCTGATTTAACTATCAGTGACACCAGTTCAATTATCGGAGAGTTTATTGCACTTGATAAACGAATTATAACTTTCCGGAGGGGAGAAGCCCGCCGTAAACCCGGTAATATGGACAGTATACTTGACGAAACCGGTTACCGTGTAGATTCCTTTAATGAATTAAAGGAATTATTACCTAAATATCTAACCGGGGATGATCCTTTTCTTCATAACCGCAGAAAATTAAAAGATTTAATGTTCTGCAATCTGGGAAAAGCCGGTGAAAAGGCGGCGGAAATCATAAAGTCATATTTTTAAAAATTTATATTGAATAGTCATCTCGATACATATCCTGTTTTATAGGCACAGGCTGCCTGTGCCTTACAAATTGACAAAAATAACCGTAGGGAACGAGCATGCTCGTTCCTGAAACCGGTATAAATTCTTCTGTCGTCGGATTCACTCAATGCCCGGTCTGTTAATCGTCTATGTATCTTTATCCCGGTCGCCGAGTGGCACCGAAAGTGTTGTATCGAGGCGACCATGTACGAATAATTTTTTTATAATCTTTCAATTTCTTTACTTTCATTCTCAATTAAAGCCTTCTTCTTTGCGTGACTCCATTTTTGAATTTGTTACTCACGAATAAAAGCCATGTCTATCCTTGAATAAATTTCATGATAAACTAATTTAACAGGCAGTCTCTTCTTTGTGTAATTTGCTCCATTCCCATAATTATGTTCTCTGATTCGTTTATGTAGATATTTAGTACTACCGGTATAGTAAGATCCGTCAGAACATTCTAATATGTACATATATCCTTTCATAAAGAAAATTTCATGAAGCTTAAAAGAAATTACAATATAATTCATAAAACAATATATAATAAAACTACAAAACCCGTTCCATCCGGTAAAACTTCTCCGGTTTTGAGGCCAAGGCTTTAGCCCATGTAAAGCCGAAAAATCCCCCAAATATCAAACCGCCAAGTCCCAGCAGGAACTGGTAGAGCTCAAGGGGGAAGGGGAGGGTTTGGGGATGGAAAAAATAGCCGGTAAGGAGTCCGCCGATAAAACCTATCCCGGGAATTCCATATTGAATGGCAGATAGTTTTATGAGGAAGGATGATGTTTCCGTGAGTTCGATCAGATCACCGGGTTTGGCACGCAGTGTATTTGGAACAGGAATCCTTACTGGTTCATTCCGTGTTTTCAGGGGCATAACAGGAAAAATGGGAAGGGAATAGCGGGAGGGGGCGCGTTGGGGAAGCATTAGGATTATCGCGTTTTTACCCTCTAAAGTTTCTACTTTACCATTTGTCTGGGCAGTTAAGGACATTAGTCCGTGCCGCTTTCATCGAGGCTCACCAGAACAAGATTCGGGCATTTGCGGGTGGGAAGATCTTCCCGGTTTTTCCATTTTGAATAGTCGAAGTGAGCCAGTCCGTTTTCCAGATACATCATATCATCGCCGGCTTCCCTCACACAGATTCCACAACCGATGCAAGCCCGGGTACATACCAGTCTGGAATATTTACCCGCATCCTGGTTTTTACATTTAACAAAAACCCTGTGACTCACGGGATGCATTTCAATAATATTTCGGGGACAGACTTCTGCACACTTTCCGCATCCCACGCATTTATCTTCAATCACAACCGGAAGCCGGTTGTCATTCATGTACATTGCATCGAATTTACAGGCATCCACACAGTCTCCGAAGCCAAGACATCCCCATTCGCAAAGTTTAAAGGCACCTCCGGCAAAGGTTGAAGCAACACAGGATTCAATTCCCAGGTATTCGCCTTTTACTGCCATTTCATTTAAACCGCCCTGGCAGAGGACACGGGCTTTTAGCGGTTCACCCGCTTTAACTTCAACGCCTAATATTCTGGCAATTTCTTCCGCAGTTTCTATACCACCCACAGGGCAACCGCTGATGGATGCATTTCCTTTAACAACATTCTCAGCAAAGTTCATACACCCTGCAAAACCGCATCCGCCGCAGTTTACTCCCGGTAAAGCCTCATTAACCTGTGCAATACGAGGGTCCTCTTCTACCTGTAGTTTTTTATTGGCAATGGCAAGACCGGCTGCAAAAATAAGACCGATTCCGCCCATACCACCCATTGAAATCAGAATGGCACTCAGATCCATGTTCAATCCTCTGTTGATTTATTCTGTGCGGGATTGAGAGAACAGCCCGATATACCGCATGAACTGCAGGCACTGTCTCCGGACAGACAATCTGCTCCGGGATATTGTCCTTTCTTACGGTAGAATGTTCTGTTCATTATCACCATGCCAAGGGAATATATGAGACCGATCGCCAGCATCACGATAACGGTTGTAAGAATTGATGTGAAGTTCATATCATTTCCTTATTTATTCCCTTGAACGACCGCATCCTGTTGACGTTCCTATATTAATCCGGCAAAACCCATAAAAGCCAAAGCCAGGCTTCCGGCAATGATCATTGTAATTCCGGCTCCCTGGAAGTGTTTGGGCACATCCGCCAGTTCCAGTTCTTCCCGGATACCGGCCATGATAACAAGAGCCAGAGTGAAACCTGCACCTGCACCTATACCGTAAATCAGGCTTTCCATAAACGAATAATCTCTGAGAACGGATATAAGAGCCAATCCCAAAATGGCACAATTGGTTGTTATGAGAGGCAGAAAAATTCCCAGTGCATCATAAAGGGGTTTGCTCACTTTACGAATAAACATTTCAACAAGCTGGACGAGAGAGGCGATAACCAGAATAAATGAGACATATTGCAGGATTTCCAGATTGTTCGGAACCAGAAGCAGGTGATAGATAAGCCAGGTAACTACGGCAGTAATTGTCATAACAAATGTTACTGCCATTCCCATACTGACGGCTGAATCCACTCGTTTGGATACACCGACAAAGGGACAGATACCAAGGAACTGACTTAAAACGAAGTTGTTAACAATGGCTGCGGATATGAAGATAACAAGCAGTTCCATTACTTTGCCCTCCTGTCATTGATCCAGTTTGAAGCTCCGATCATAAGCCCAAGCGTAAGAAAAGCACCGGGCGGCAGGATCATCACCATCCAGGGGCTGAATGATGGCCACATAACCTGCATGCCCAGCAGAGTACCTGAACCCAACAGTTCCCGTATTCCGCTGAGTATTATCAGGACCAGTGTAAACCCAATTCCCATACCCACTGCATCCAGAATGGAACGGCCTACTCCGTTTTTTGAAGCAAAGGCTTCCTGTCGGCCAAGAATCATGCAATTCACAATAATCAGTGGAATAAAAGGCCCAAGGTTTTTACTGATATCCGGGTAAAAAGCAGCCAGATAGCGGTCAGCAATAGTAACAAAAGTTGCAATGATAACGATAAAACTGGCAATTCTGACTTGTTTTGGAATAAGATTCCTGAGAATTGATATAAGTGTGCTTGAACAGATCAATACAAAGGATGCCGCCAATCCCATAGCCAATCCGTTTTCAACGGAAATGGTGACAGCCAGAGTGGGACACAGTCCTAAAAGAGCAATAAGAATTGGATTCTCTTTCCATATCCCTTTTAAAAAATCTTCTTTGAGCGTTACTTTTTTAGCCATGGGTCACCTGTTATTTAATGGATTGAAACGCTGTTCTTGCTTCCGGAACAGATGTGTTTATAATATTGATGATTGTTTGTGATGTAACTGTTGCGCCGGAAACTGCTTCGATTTCGTTGGGTAATCCCGGTTCTTTGTTGTGAATAAGAGTTAAAGCCGGGGATATTTTTTTACCCGGGAATTGTTGTAAAAACCAGTTCTTTTCTGCAGGTCTTGACGGATCGGACAGAATACGGGTTCCGAAACCCGGCGTTTCGCAGTATTCCAACACAGCCAGTCCGGTTATTGTTTCAAAATCCGGTTCCAGACCAATTAATAGTTTTATCGGTCCTTCATATCCCCTGCCTTCAGACCGGTAGGCAATCCCACTGATTTTATTTTCGTTATAGGTCAGGAAAAATTTAAAATTCCCTGCTTCCTTTTTTACATATTTATCTGCTGATGGAAGAACGTTAAAAAGAGCATCTTCTTCAGATATCCTGATGTGCTGATCAGGTGTTTTTTCATCACAATCCTGCATTAAATCTGCCTGTCCGGGATTTGACCAGGCTTCTTTTGCACGTGCTATGTGGAAATTTAATATATTTATAACGGCCTGAGAGGATATGGTTGCACCGCTGATAGCTTCAATTTCACTATCAGCTTCAGCTTTTTTATTTTTAACATAGTATATTTCAGGAAAAGGTGATTTTCCTCTGAACTGGTTCGTAAACCAAGTCTCATCTCCCTTTCTGGAAGGATCTTCTGCAATTTTTGTGCCCAGACCCGGTGTCTCTTTCTGGTCAAGAACAGACAACCCTGTAATTTGACTGAAATCGGGAGTAACACCGACCATAAGGGAAATAATATCCTGAAAACCGCCTCCCTTCACATTAAATGCCAGTCCTATCAACTCATTTCCGTCATACCCGAGATAAAAGGTATAGGGTCCGGCCGTTTTAATATCTTCCCGGTAATTTTCCGCTGAAGGCAGAACTTCCTTAACAGCTTTTTTTACTTCTTTCTGACGATATTCCTCAATTTTTGGTGATGTAAAGGCATCCCAGAATGAAAGCAGTCCGCCGGATAATGTGGCAATAATGGTCAGTACAAGTATCATTTTGACTGATGTATTCATGCCCGTGCCTCCCCGAAGAATTGCGGTCTTGTATAACGGTTAATCAGCGGAGTGAGTCCGTTCATCAGCAGTATGGAATACATAACACCTTCCGGGAGTCCGCCGAAGAGACGAATAATCACCAGTATTAATCCTGCACCAATGCTGTAAATCCAGGTTCCTTTGGGTGTAATGGGAGATGTTACCATATCCGTAGCCATAAAAAAAGCTCCCAGGATCAATCCGCCGGACAGCAGGTGAAAGAGGGGTGAAGGGTAAGCTTGTGGATCGGTGAGCCAGAATATACCGCTGAAAACAAAGACACTTCCAAGGAACCCGGTTGGAATTCGCCAGTCTGCATGGCGCATGATCAGGAGAAAGAGTCCGCCTGCCAGGAGTGCCAGCGCAGATGTTTCTCCCAAAGAACCGCCGATATTTCCAAACAGCAGGGGTTTAATATCACTGAGAATGTGTTCATATTTGAACAGCCCGAGAGGTGTTGCTCCTGTAATGGCATCTATTGAAGAAGCTCCCGTATAGGTATGAACATCTGCATAGCGGGGCAAGACCCATGTTGTCATTTTAACCGGAAAACTTGCCTGAAGAAATGCCCTGCCCAGAAGTGCGGGATTAAAAATATTAAAACCAAGACCGCCGAAAATCTGTTTGCCGATGGCTATGGCAAAGACAGCCCCGATAACGGTTCCGCTTACTGAAAAGGTGGGAGGCAGGGTAAGGGCGAGCAGGAGGCCGGTCAGGAAAGCACTTCCGTCATCAAGCGAATCATGCTTTCCCCGGATTCGTGTTATCACCAGTTCGGTTAACATGGCCGCCAGTATCGCTGAACCTATAAGAATCAGAGCTTTAAAACCGAAATAGATAACTGACATGATAGTTGTCGGTAAAAGGGCGACACAGACAGACCACATAATTCTCCGAACATTATCATTTGTCAGGGAGTGTGGGGATGAACCCATAATTAACGGCCTGCCTTTTGGCTTATACAGCCGGTCCCGCGGATCCTTTTTGGGTTTTACTTCGGTCTTTTCCTGGGGTTTTCCTTCGGGTTTAACCGGATCAATCATTTTATTTTCCTGTTTTTCCATGAGCAACTCTGATTTATGATGCTTGTTGTTTTTTCTTTAATTGATTTACACGCATTTTCCCTACCCGTATCCACTGAACCAGAGGAATATTTGCCGGGCACGAAAATGCGCATGAGCCACATTCAATACAATTCTGAATCCCAAGTTTTTCCGCATCTTCATATTTCTTGTATTCGGTCAGCTTTGCCAGGCGTGTGGGAAGCAGGTACATTGGACAGGCATCCACACAGGCACCACAGCGAATACAGGGAAAGTGTTCTACCATTTTAATTTGATTAGAGGTGTTGCAAACAATGCCGCCAGTAGCTTTGATAACCGGGATCTGAAGATCATATTGAGCGAGTCCCATCATGGGCCCCCCCATAAAAACAAGGGTTGTTTCATCTTTAACACCCCCGCAGAATTCGATCAGATCGCTGAAAGGGGTACCGATGCGTGTGATCAGATTTTTTGGATTTACAATGCCGTCACCGGTGACCGTTGTAATCCTTTCAATGAGGGATTTGCCTTCTGTGACTGCTTCTGCAACTGCTAAGGCAGTTGCCACATTATTTACGATTACACCCACATCCATGGGAAGACCGCCGGCAGGAACTTTCCGCCTGAGTACGGATTCAATCAGCATTTTTTCGGCACCCTGAGGATATTTTACTTCAAGAGGCACTACCTGAAAACCGTACCCCAGATCTTTAACCCGTTTGCTCATCCTTTCGATAGCATCCGGTTTATTATCTTCTATACCGATATACCCGTTATCCACCTTAAGAATTTTCATCAGGATATTCATACCGGTCAGAATCTTATCTGTAAATTCAACCATGATCCTGTGATCAGAGGTCAGATATGGCTCACATTCCACTCCATTTAGAATAAAGGAATCGATGACTTTATCTTTAGGGGGACTGAGTTTTACATGTGTGGGGAAAGCGGCTCCCCCCATACCAACAATACCGGCTTCATTAATAAGTTTTATCAATTCCACGGCAGGTGTATTTTCCCAGTTATCAGGTGTAGAAACAAGATCCCAGTCGTCCTCTTCCGAAGTCCGTTCAATGTGTATCATATCAACACGCATCCCTAAAGGATGGGGAAATTTATCCACGGTTTTAACAACACCGGTTATACTGGAATGAATCGGACTGGATACATATACGCTGCTTCTGCCGATGATTTGTCCCGTTTTGACTTCATCCCCTTTATTTACCAACGGTTCACAGGGTGCCCCGATATGCTGTTGAAGGGGAATATAAACCTGTTTCGGTAAGGGCATTTTCTCAATCGGTACAAGATCGCTGTAATGCTTGTTTTCCCCCGGATGAATACCTTTTTTGAATGTCCGTAATTTCAAGGGTCAATATCTCCTGCTTCGTACAACCATTAGGATGTAACGTTTGATTTTTTATGTTGATTCTCTCTGCTGTTTATCTGTCATCTCAGGCGGAAATATAAAGAATTATTCCAAAAAACTGAAAGACTTTACTGGTAGCCGGTAGCCGGGGAATTCTGAATTTTGAATTCTTAATTCTGAATAGAATGAAGAATGAAGAATGATGAATCCCATGAAATTCCCAATCCATATTGGGAACCCTATTTCATGGGATGAATTGAATTAAGAATGATTGAATTTGATCAGTTGACAGTGGACAATGGTCAACTCAATACTCAATACTCATAACTCATAACTTTCCACTAATATTAATAGTTAGCAGACCATCTGGAAGTTGATGTGAATCCTTGTTGAAAATAAAAGAAAAAATATTTATATTTTTATTGTTCAGTTTATCACATGCTGCATTCTGTTGTTTTTAGCAACGGAATCTGACTAAATTCCTGAAAGGGGAGACATGACTAAAGAAACACTTAAAAAAATCAGTGAATTTAAGGCTAACGAAACCGTCGCGTCAGTCTTGATTATACGAGAGATGTCCGTGCGGCTGACCCGGGACGGAAAGCCTTATCTTGATTTGGTCTTGGGTGATATGAGCGGTCTGATCAACGGCAAAGTTTGGGACAGGGGTAAAGAAACAGCGGAAAATCTCAAGATAGGTATGCCGGTGGGGATTCGCGGTTTGTGTGAAGAGTATCAGGGTAATGCACAACTCATCATTTCGTCTCTTAAACCATTGAGTGCAGAGGACCTGGAACAGTTAAACATGTCATGGGAGAATCTTTATCCTGTAACGCAAAAAGATCGTTCATTCATGTGGGAAACCATTCTTAAAACCATAAAAAGCATGAATGATCCCTGGTTAAAAGAATTGGTCAGTCTAATATATTCCAAGAATGAAAATCAAATCAAGAGGCATCCGGCCAGTCTGAAATTACACCATGCCTTTATCGGCGGATTTTTAGAACACACATATAATATGATGGTTTTAGCTGAAGCAGTTGCTCCTTTGTATGAAGCAGACAGGGATTTGCTGATCAGTGGAGTTTTACTTCACGATATCGGCAAACTGGAGGAATTGAACGGATACCCGGATAATTTTTATACAGATGAAGGAAATCTGATTGGGCATACGGTACAGGGATTCAGCCTGGTACGGGATACCATACGGAGCATTTCAGGCTTCCCGGAGAGTATTGCGGGAAAAATAGAACATATAATTCTGTCTCATCAGGGGGAATATGAATATCAGGCACCTAAAAAACCGGCCTTCGCAGAAGCTTTACTGGTTCACTATATTGATGAAACGGATGCACGAATGAATATGATGAAACAGATTCTTAAGGATGATTTGAGTGAAGGCACCTGGACTTCCAACCGCAATTATTTTCGAATTCCTCTGTTAAAAGAAGGGACAGACAATGAATGAATCCTATCAGTTGTATGAGAAGAACCGGAAATTTGTGGAAACAGGTGTTTTTCTGGCTCTTTTCTGGGCTCTAGGATATGCCTTTTTATATATTCCGAATGTCGAATTTATAACGTTTGTTGCATTTTTAAGCGGTTTAATGCTTGGATGGAAACGCGGGGTGATTGTTGCATTAACCGGTGAATTGGTGTTTTCCGTTGCAAACCCCATGGGAAGCGGTTTAAGCTATCCGCCATTACTAATTGCCCAATTACTGGGATTTCTTTTAATCAGTTCGTCAGGATATATGCTCAGACAACCGGTCCGCTTAATCCGTCATGAAAGAAGGATTCTAACAGCTCTTTTTGGGGCTTCAGGTTTTATTCTGAGTTTAATATATGATTCTCTTACCACTCTGGCTTTTCCCCTTGCATCCGGTTTCAGCGGTGCTCAGATCTGGGCAGTATATATAGCAGGGATTCCATTTTATCTGATACATATCGCTTCGAATACCCTGATCTTTTCCATTCTCGGACCTGTCATCATTCATACCATAAATTCAAAATATCCTCACTATTTGAATTAAAGGATCTCCAATGATACGTTTATTGATTCTATGTTTTATTTTATTTAGTACACTATTCGGTATCACGCCGGGTATTGAAAACTACGGTTATGATTTTTTATTTTTGCCGGAAAACCTGGGGGGAATGACCCGTTTACCTCAAAGCTGGTTAACCACATCCAACCGTATGGATTTTCCCGGTACGGATACAACCGTTTCACAGGCGGAATGGCGAAGCGGTGATTACAGTCTTTCAGATGTGGCGGTCTATTTTTCTCCGGGGCATACGGACGGTAAATGGATTCTGGCAGGTCAATGGCTGTCTTATGAAGGATACAGCCAACTTAAAAGGAATGATTTTCTTACAGGTTATCAGGGGAATAACCAAACGATTCTTATCTCTTCCCTGTCTGTTAAACCCCGTTTATTCGAAAGGACCTATGTTCGTCATACGGATTGGTATGTTCGTAACTATAATCTGGACTGGGAACTGGTAAAGGAGTATGACTCATTTGATCTGGAAAGCTCAATAACAGGCCGTTTCAGCCGGTTTTATCCTGACAGGGGGGATTCACTCCTCTTTGGAAGAAGCAGGGATGTGGAACTGACAAGTGAACTTTCTTTTATCCGGGATAACTGGAACCTGACTCTTGAAGGTGAGTGGTATGAGATCTGGCCGGGTGAAGACCATGTCCGTTTTTCACAGATTAATCTTGTTCCGGTTTATAACTACCGTTTCGTGGAACTTGGACTTATATTTTCATCCAACAATGAATCCCTTATTGGATATGACGGCTGGATTAGCTTCACTGCGTATGGTTTAACCGGGGAATTCACACTGGAAAGCCTTTACTATCCTGCGATTCTGCAAAGCAGGTTCGGTGCGGCTACGGAAGCAGATTTTATGGCTTTCCGAATTTCTTTTGAACGGAAATTCAGCGAATACTTTTCAATGTCCCTCAGGCATGGATGGAGTAAAAGGCTTGATGAGACATTCTCACTTTATTACAGCCCGGATAAATCACGTCTTGTGGAAACCAGAGAAAGCGAAGCCGTATTAATGAAAGGGGAGGGTTTTGTAAAACTTGGACGCCAGAACTTTTGCTTTGATCTGGTCTGGAATTACAGGGATTTTAACGGTTATGAGTTTTTATGGTATCATCCCGGCAAAATAAATATTCAACCGGGATTTCAGGCAGGATCAGTTTTTTTTGAAAATTTACACATGCTTTTAAGAGTGGAAGGTTTGTGGCAGTATCATGACAGGGTTGAGACAGTATGGTTTGATCCGGCTCTGCCCGGTTTTGTTCCCATTCGTCCCTCTATGGATCTTCAAACCGGAGACTGGACCATGAATGCAGAAATCCGTGTAAATGTGAAAACCCTGACGATGAAGGCACGTATGGAAAATATCTTTCAAACAGATGTTTTTATTGCAAAAAATCTGATGCCGAACAGTCGTATGTTTGTCTTTGATATTCAATGGTTGTGGCATCAGTAAATCAATTTACAGTATAAAAAGATTTAAATATTCGATATCTTGATTTTACTATCAATGATAATTAAATTTAACTTAAATTGATAAGAATTAGACAATTCAGTTTTTCCGAACACCATTATTCGGGTAGACCGTATGAAAATAAGCAAATACGTATTCAAGGTGCTGTTCCTGACAGGGATTTTTCTTACCTTATTAATTGCTCAGGATGATTTTGATGATCTTTTTGGTTTGACAGAGGATGAATCCATTCAGGGAACCTCAGAATCTCAGCCTGCAGATGAGTTAAATCTATGGGATGATGAAGGCTCAGGCGATACGGAAGATGATCTTTTTCTTTTTCCCGAAGAAACTCTGGAAACGTCTCCGGACACTGTGGAAGAATCCGTGTCGGACATTTCTTTGATTCCGCCTCCAGCCGAGAAACCGGTTTCAGAGTCTGCCGTAGAAAAAAGCTTTGTGGTTGCCATTGGCATTGCATCTCCCACTCTAGCCAGTGTCGATCTCATGACCTGGAACTCAACGATGGATATCCGCATGAGTGCCCGGTTTCCTCTTGTAATTTTTAAACGATACCATGTGGGAGCGGATCTATCATCCTTCCGTTTTGAAAATGCATTGCCTCAGGGTGGACTGTATTCCGGCATTGCGGCTTTTGTAACTCTTGAACGGCAGTTTAATCCCGGTCTTTTCAGCGGCGGAGCGGGAATAGTGGGTAAAGCTCCAGGCCTGTACCTTCAGCAAAGTTATGGGTTTGTTCTGGCTAAACGGTTTCCCATTCGTTTGAATGCCCGGGTCCTTTTTACATCCGATATTGATGGAAAAGGATGGGGTAATTGGCTGGAATTGGGTTTAAGCGGCGGTTTCATTGTATTCTGACATGAAGAATATCAGACATAAAATCAATTTTCCAATGCATAATCGACTTGTTTTATACAGAGTTTTTCTTGTTTTTTTTCTGCCGGTATTGGCTTTTTCTGCAGTCAGTATAAATCCCGGTAATAAAATTGTAACGGCAACATCCACATCTACCACATTTACACTGACGGCAGATGAAGCATGGACAATTACAAAAAATCCTGCAGATACATGGGTTAAGTCAATTTATCCCGATTCGGGTACCGAAACAGCAGTAGTTACTGTTACTTATAGTCGGAATGCTCTTTCTTTAGATGCCAGATCCTCTGTTTTGAGTATTACCGGCGGTAATAGTTTTATTCTGACACAACAGGGGGATACAGAAGGTCCGCAGGCTATAGCCGGGGACGATTTTGCCGCCAATACCACCGCTGATCTTGACGGAAGTTCATCTACTGATAATATTGGCATCGAATCATATACATGGAGTAAGGTTTCCGGTCCCGGTTCTATCGTGTTTGGTGATCCTGCCTCTGCCACAACCACTATCTGGGCAAGTCAGGAAGGTGTTTATACTATACAGCTTACTGTAACTGATTCAGCAGGAATGAATAATTCCGATCAGCTTATAATGACATGGGACCAGACACCGCCGGTCATAAACAGTGTCAGTTTTTCCCCCACATCCGGATGGAGGAAGATCGGAGAAAATGTAACACTCAATATTATTGCGACAGATGATACAGACCTTTCAATAAAAAGTATACAGATCAATGGCCGGAACGTAACGGCTGGTACAGCTTCTGCTGCTGTGTATACAATACAGGAAGGGGATAATGATGTGGGAGAGAATGAGCAAATTCTCATCAGTGTTGTTTTGGAAGATGCTGCGGGAAATGCCAACATTGCCTATACCACTTCACCTCCGGCCGACCAGTCTCCGGCAATTGATGCCAATAAGCCGGTGATAACCGGTGTATCATTTGTCCCTGCCAGCGGTTATCATATAATCGGTGATCAGATTATCTTACGAATCACCTCCACAGAGCCAGATCTTCTTCGAAATCAGATCCGAATTAACAATGTGAATGTTACAAATATGACCGATCAGGGCGGTGGTATTTATACGGCGGTTTATACAATTATTGAAGGACACAATGATATTGCGGAAGATGAACAAATTCCCATCAGTGTCCGTTTATCCGATCAGTCAGGAAACCTTAGTGAGACGTTTACTTCCTCGCCTCTGCCCAATGTGAGTCCGGCGATTGATGCCAATAAACCGGTTATTACTGTCGTTTCTTTCAATCCTACATCCGGCTGGCATAAGATCGGAGACAGTTTTTCCATGACCATCTCAGCCGGTGAGACGGATCTGACTGAAAATTCCATACTTGTAAATGGCGTTTCTGTCACAAATTTCACAGACAACATGAATGATACATATACGGTTACTTATACTGTTGTGGAAGGGCATACAACCATAACCGAGAGCCAGCAGATACCGGTTAGTGTGAGTTTAACCGATGTGGCCGGCAATATCAGTGCAACGTTTTCAACATCACCGGCTGCGAATGTTACACCGGCTATTGACGGAACAAAACCTGTAATACAGTCTGTTTCTTTTTCTCCAACTACCGGACTTTTTAAAGTAGGTGATGCCATTGAATTAATTATAAATGCTGTCGAAGCAGGACTTACAGCCCAGGAAATAAAAATTAACGATAAAACGGTTACCGGCATTACTGATAACGGCGGCGGTCTCTATACGGCTTTATATACAATAACCGAAGGTGATGATGATATTGCGGAAAATGAAGCTATACCCGTCAGGATCATAATGAGGGATATTGCCGGAAATACCAATTCTCCCTTTACAACCTCACCGGATGCCGGCTTGTGTCCTGCAATTGATGCAAATACACCACAGGTTTCGGGGGTTGTTTTTTCTCCAAATAGCGGCATATTACCGATAGGCGATAGTATAGCCATGACCTTTCAGGCCGGTGAATCAGGACTGTCGGCCGTATTGGTTACAGTTAATAGTATTAATGTTTCCTCAACCTATACCGATAATCAGAACGGTTCTTATACGGTGTTATATACAATTGCTGACGGTCATACGGATCGAAGTCCAACCCAGCAAATTCCCATATCCATAACCGTTCGGGATGATGCCGGAAATCAAAATTCCGCATATACTACATCCCCCTCTTCAAATCTTTCACCTGCAATTGATGCCAATAAACCGGTTATAACAGCAGTGAGTTTTTCTCCCTCTTCCGGCTGGAGAAAAATCGGAGATTTAATAACAATGACCATAAACGCGGGAGAAGCCGGTCTGAATCAAGGTACAATATCAATAAACAATAAACCCGTCAGCAACTTTACAGATTTAGGTGACGGGACTTATACAGTTATATATACAGTTGCATCAGGTGATAATAATGTTGAAAGTAATGATAGAATCCCGGTTAGTGTTGTTTTAATCGATGATGCAGGAAATCAAAATTCTGCTTACACTGTATCCCCAATTGCAAATGCCTCTCCGGCGATAGATGCTGATGTCCCTGCTATCGTCAGTGTCAGTTTTTCTCCTTCATCCGGATGGAGGAAGATCGGAGAATCCATAACTGTGACAATCAATGCGGGGGAGTCGGGACTGTCATTAATAAGCGGTACAGTGAACGGCCGGAATGTAACAGGGTTTACAGATAATCTGGACGGCAGTTATTCGGCGGCCTATACTGTCCTGGAAGGCGATGATGATGCGGGTTCCTCCGAACAGATTCCGGTGAGCTTTGTATTATCGGATCAGGCCGGTAATCAGAACACGGCATATACCAGCTCTCCATCGGCGGCAAACAGTCCGGCTATTGATGCAAATAAACCGCAGGTATTGTCACTTACATACAATCCGTCCAGCGGCTGGCACAGAGTGGGAGAGAGCTTTACCCTGACCATTTCGACAGGAGAGAGCGGACTGACAGCATCAGCCTTTGAACTAAACGGAAAGGATATAAAGAATACATTTACAGATAACGGTAATGGGACATACACAGTAACATATGCAGTTACTTCCGGTGATAATGACATATTGGAAACAGAACAGATACCGGTCAATATCATCCTTCGTGATGCAGCAGGGAATATGAGTGATGCTTATACCACTACGGCAGCATCCAATGTAACACCGGCCATAGATGCAACAGCTCCTGTAATCAGCAGCGTAAGTGTTTCGCCGTCTTCCGGCTGGCGAAAGATAGATGATACTATAACAATGACCATTGTATCAAATGAAACCGGTTTGAATGCAGGTACAATTACTATCAATGGTAAAGCAGTTACCGGATTTACGGATATGGGGGATGGTTCATATACGGTTGTTTACACAGTTGTATCGGGAGACAATGATATAGCGGATAATGAACGGATACCTGTTTCAGTAACATTGGCAGATCAGGCGGGTAATGTAAGTACTGCTTACACCACATCACCCTTATCCGGAGCCTGTCCGGCGATCGATGCGAATAAACCGGTCATAAGCCAGGCTATTTTTGAACCAACATCCGGTTATCATAAAATCGGAAATAGTATTACTTTGAATTTTAATACCGGTGAAACGGGACTTTCAGCCGGAACTATCCGTATAAACAATAAAGCTGCCGCCGCTTTTGCAGATGCGGGAACAGGTTGGTATTCAGTAACTTACACAGTTGCTGAAGGCGATGACGATATTGGTGAGTCAGAACAAATTCCTATAAGTATTACTGTTTCAGATGCTGCGGGTAATATGAGTTCTGCGTACACAACATCACCGGCAGCCAATATTTCACCTGCTATTGATGCTAACAAACCGCTTATTTCAGGAGTCAGTTTCAATCCCTCTTCCGGTTGGAGGAAAATCAGCGAAACCATAACGATGACTATTACAGCAGGAGAAGCAGGCCTTCAGGCTTCGGGTATTACAATTAATTCTGTTAATGTAACCGGATTTACGGATATTGGTGACGGAACCTATACGGTTGCTTATACAGTTGTTTCCGGTAATAATGATGTGGCACCTGACCAAACCATACCTGTTAGTATCAGGCTTTCTGATCCTGCAGGAAATTTGAGTAGCAACTATACAGTTTCACCACCGGCTTCCCAGTCCCCGGGAATTGATGCCAACAAGCCGTCTGTAATAAGTGCTTCATACAGTCCCGATTCCGGATGGCGTAAAGTCGGGGATGAAGTAACAATAACCGTTCAGGCAGGCGAAAGCGGACTGTTATCCAATACATTTCTTGTTAATTCAAGAAGTGCTGCTGAGTTCACGGACAATGGAGACGGTTCCTATTCGGCTGTTTATACAGTATCTGAAGGTGATAATGATATTGCATCTGATGAGCAAATGCCCTTACAAGTCATCTTAGCTGATGTTGCCGGCAATTTGAGCAGCAGTTTTACAACAGCTCCTGCCGCTAATCTGACACCGGAAATTGATGCCAATTCACCGGTAATTACAAATGTGAGTTTTAGCCCGGCAAGCGGTTACCGTGCTATTGGAACGGCTCTCCTTATGACTATTACAGCCGGTGAAGCCGGTTTGCAAAACCATACAATAACTGTGAACGGGAAAAATATCAGCGGTTTTACTGACAACGGTAATGGTTCATATACAGTGACTTATACCATTGTTGAAGGTGATGATGATATAAATGATGATGAGCAAATCCCCGTAAGTGTGCAGATGCGGGATGATGCAGGTAATATCAGTCCGGCTTATACAACGTCACCCAATGCCTCTGCTTCCCCAGTTGTCGATGCAACCAGACCGGTAATATCCTCCGTCAGTTTTGTTCCTGAAAGCGGCTGGCATAAAATTGGTGATTCCTTTACTATGATAATCCGGTCTGTGGAAACAGGATTATCTCAGGATGATATTAAAATAAACAATAAAAGCATTTCGTTATTTACGGATAACGGAGATAATACATATTCAGTTACATATACCGTTGGTTCTCAGGATAATGATGTTGCAGAGAATCAGCAAATCCCCGTACGGGTCATTCTCAGTGATCCGGCCGGTAATTTAAGTGAAACTTTTACTACTTCACCGCCTGCAACTCAATGCCCGGCTATTGATGCGAACAGACCCGCTGTATCTGCAGTGAGTTATTCGCCTTCATCAGGATGGCGGAAAATCGGGGATACGATACTTTTAACCATTACTGCCGGAGAAACAGGACTCTTTGAAAACAGCATTACAGTCAATGGAAAAGCGGTTACAGATTTTACGGATAACCTTGATAATACATATACAGTAACCTATACCGTTGCTGAAGGAGATAATGATATTGCTGACGGAGAACGGCTTCCTCTGAGTGTTTCTCTGGTAGATGCAGTGGGTAATATCAGTTCAGCGTTTATCACAGCTCCCGATGCGGCGAATTGTCCTGCTGTTGATGCAAACAGACCGGTTATTACAAACGTGCAGTTCAATCCATCTACAGGAATTCTGCCTATTGACGGTATTCTTGAGATGATAGTAACAGCCGGTGAAACAGTATTGACACAAAGTGCGATAACGGTAAACGGTAAAGCTGTAACCGGATTTACAAATAATCTGAACGGAACATATAGTGTTACTTATACAGTGACAGAAGGCGACGATGACCGGCAGAATAATGAACAGATCCCGGTTAGTATAATTCTCAGTGATCCTGCCGGTAATACCAATACAGCCTGGGTAACATCACCGGCTGCCAATATCTCACCGGCAATTGATGCAAATCGTCCTGTTATATCCTCTGTATCCTATACACCTACCAGCGGTTGGCGTAAAATCGGAGATACGGTTAACGTCAGAATTCTTGCCGAAGAAAGGGATCTGTTGGGCACAACCCTGACGATTAATACAAAATCTGTAGCCGGAACATTTACAGATAACGAGGACAATTCTTATTCTGCCGTATACACTGTTGCACCGGGTGATCCGGACAGGGGAGAGAACCAGCAAATACCTGTTGCAGTTGTATTAACGGATTCAGCAGGGAATTCCAGTGCATTATTCAATACGGCTCCGCCTGCAACCGCATCTCCGGGAATTGATGCTAATGCTCCCACGGCACCCCTGATACCGGTTTGTAATGCAGGCGAATATATCAATCTTGAGGAAAGTGATGATTTTACAATTTCCGTTGATTTCAGTGGTTCAACGGCTGTTTTGGGTGATGTACTCACTCTTTATGTAAATAGTTTCTCATTACTTACACATACATTAGATGTAACCGATATGGCTTCAGGGAATTATGTGTTTGACTTAAATGGATCCATGATTGAACCGGATGGCAACAAACAATTCACCGCCAGGCTGACAGATATAGCAGGAAATGCCGGGTCTCTCAGTCCGGCTTTAAATTGTATCCTTGACCGTGTGCTCCCTAAAGCAGTGATCACATATTCGGACTCTGTTGTTAAATCCGGTGATACCGAGATCATCACTGTTACTTTTTCCGAACCGGTAGCTGATGGTCCAAGGATATCAATCAACTATGCCGGTGAAAATGATGATATATCGAATGCCGCATTGAGCCGGATCGGTTTATCGGACAGTTTGTTCCGTTATCAGACTGTCATTCCTTCAGGATCCGATAATGACGGTTATGCCTCCATTTCACTTATTGGTAATGATTTGGCTGAAAATCCAATTGAAATTGAATCCGGAGCAAATAGCTTACTCGTAGACAATACGCCTCCGGATGCTTTCCTGATTACGGATGTTCACACACGTAATGATGATGGACGTATTGAATCTGTTAAACCGAATTATCACTTTTATAACAATTCTGCAGATTTAATTCAAATAACTGTTCCCGTTGCTGACGATGAATCTCTTATAGGCGGCCGTGCTTCCCTTGAAATGAAACTGGGTTCCAATCCATGGCGTTCTGTTGGAAATGTGCGGAATATCTCAAGTATTAATGATCAGGTTTTTTCAATTGAAAATTCTCGATTGGTTCAGGATTTGACCGATTTTAACTCTGCTGACGGTAAAATGATTGTCATCCGGGCTGCACTGGATGATGCAGCCGGTAATCGGACTGTCAGTCCTGTTGCTTCTGATACTGTCTTTGTAGACAGGATTGCACCGGTTGCCGGAACGGTTATGGACAGCTTAAATACTGATATTGATTTTACACGACACCCTTATGCACATCCTTCATGGAAGAATTTTCAAGATCTTCACAGTGGTATTCAAAAATACGAAGTACGAATTGAAAATCTGGATCAACCTTCATTTCCCACGATATGGTTTACCACCAATCTTGATACTTTTCTCATGAGCAATCCTTTTGACTTCATGTATGAACATGGAGAAATCTATAATTTTTCAGTCAGAGCTGTTGATTCTGCCGGTAATGTTTCCAATACAAGCACATCTGACGGGATAATGTTTGATTACATCACACCCCTGTCCGAGCCAGTCCTGACTGACTATATTTATAACACACATTATGTTAATCATGATACTCTCAGAGGATCATGCAGTGACAGTGGTTCCGGCGTAAAAAGGGTCAGACTGACTATTATCCGTGAGAGTGACGGAGAATACTGGAATGGTTCCGGCTGGCAGGATGGGGAAACAACTGTTCTGTCAAGGGTTCGTACCTCCACATCCTGGTATTATGCAACTCTTCCTCCCCAATTTTTAACAAACAAAGAAATTTATGAAGTTCGTTCTATAGCTCTCGATAGCGCCCATAATGTTCAGGAAGAATTTGCTTCCGGTGATTTTCAATATCTTGTTCAGGACAATCCGGCTTTTATAACGGTTCAGGGCGATACTATTATCCGTGAAGATGAATTATTTACGCTGAATTTGCTGGTCCGTGATGATAATCTGAATACACGGGCGCCGGAAGTCATGACCTTTTCGGCTGTAGACGGCCCGGACGGATTGACTGTATCAAAAAGGACAGATACAACGGCTGTTATAACCTGGCAAACGGATAATGATGATGTGGGGCAACATACAATTACTATTCGGGTATCAGATCATTCGGCACTTGCCGATGAGATGTTGTTCAGTCTCACCGTTCTTCCCATGAATGATCCGCCTTATGTATTACTTCCCATACCGGATCGAACTGTTCCTGAAGATTCAAAGGGACTGGTGCTTTTTGAGCGGATGGAAGAATATTTCAATGATATTGATGTGTCGGACAGTCTGAGATTTTCTGTGTCCTATACTGTTCAAAATGCAGTGGATTCCATAGTTTTCGAGAAAAACCCCAATGGTGATAAAGCATTTCCTCAAGGGGAAATTTCAGATTTTAAGGATGATAAAACAATTCAGCGTCTGAAAACTTCTGATAACCGCAACAAGAAAGATACAACATCAATACTGAATAATGCGCCGGCAGAGAATCATACACAGGGGTTATTGCCGGCGCATCATAAAACCCGAATGCTCATCTATCTGACGGATGATTATAACGGAGTCCTTGATATTGAGGTTACTGCCACGGATGACAGTTCGGCAACGGTCACAGATTCATTCACATTGACTGTTTTACCCGTTAATGATGCTCCGGAAATCGGATCCATAGCAGATATGTCAATATATGAAGACAGTACTTTGGCAATAAATGTTTATATCATGGATGTTGATTACGATCCTTTGACTATACACATTATAAGTGATACGTCTGCAATTCCGCCATTCGCTTTTGGAACCGAACTGGATACGGGATATCATGAAATAAGTATTCCTGTGGAAGAACACTGGTACGGTATCAGTATAATTGATGTTATTGTATCTGACGGAGAATACAGTGATACATCGTCATTTATGGTGACCATTCTTCCGGTTAATGATGCTCCGGAACCTTTTCAATTAATATATCCCGCTGATAATCAAAGAATTACAAAGGAATGGCCTGATACGGTCCGTTTCCGGTGGGCTGTATCTAATGATGTGGACAATACAGTTCTTACATATCGTTTTTCCTGTTGGTTTGACGAATTTGATACAACATTCACAACGGCTGATACATCCTGGGATCTGGCATTGATGGAGATGGATTTACCGCACTACCTTATAACGGACATAGTATGGTCTGTTACAGCTTCAGATAACGAATTTACGACGGCATCATCCGACAGCTTCCGGTTTTCGCTCGATCCTCCTATGATGAGTATAAATCCTGATACAGTTGATATGATATATATTTTAAACCTGGAATATGATACAACAGTCGTTATGTATAATTCAGGATATAAGCCTCTTACCTGGACACTTGTTCATAAACCTTCATGGATTGAAACAGCAGTGACCGAAGGTCTGATAACCGGCAATTCCCGGGATACACTGACTTTATCGATTATAACTGAAAATATGGTTTACGGTTTTCAATCCGATTCACTTTTAATCCGAACAAATATGCCGGAAAACGAAGATGTCCTGATCCGGTTCCTCATTGAAATGGTAACGACAGGAAAGTATTCCATTCAGGTTGTTCAAAATGCAGCATTTCACCATTATTTTGATTTTATGTTAAATGACAGTCTGGGAATGGCTGATTCAATAATATTTACAGTTGATGATGAAGTAAAAACTCTCCAATCCCTGAGTCCTTATACGTATACAGCCCGTCTCAGCAGTCTCACATCCGGAATTCATTCTCTTAAGGTACAATCCTTCAGTTATGCAGGTGAGGCGGAAATCGAACGACAAATTTCCGTAGTAATGACAAAAGCCGACAGGGATTGGACCGGCAGAAGCCCGGATGGACAACTGGGTGTGTTCGGTAAAAAATCGACTTTAATGATGGATAGTCCTCTGTTACTGCTGGATTCAACCCTTTGCCGTCAAAACAGTACAGATCCTGTGATTTATCGTTTAGGTATTCCAGGATGGCGTTTTGACAAGCCGGTTCTTCTTTCACTCAACAATCGTTCTGACAAAGAAGCTTTCTATTACAGAAATGGTAATATGTGGCAGGAAATCCCAACCCTTTGCAGACAGGGCGTTCTGGAAGCATGGACATCTGAGATGGGGGATTTTTCCATCGGAGAAAAAACTCTGTATGTTCCGGAGACAACAGAGTTGTCCGGCAATTATCCGAACCCATTTAATCCGTCAACAACTCTAGTTTTTGATGTGGGATTTATGGACGGTCCGGATCAGCATATTATATGTAAGATATACAATATTAAAGGCCAGGAAGTGGCCACACTTATCAATGACAGACTGGATATTGGGCGGTATGAGTGGGTTTGGAACGGAAGTGATAATTCGGGTAAACATGTGGCAAGCGGTGTTTATATAACACGTCTTATCAGCAGTTCCGGTTATGTTAAAACACATAAAATGACACTGATCAGGTAAGGAAGGAGAATCATGAAAAAAATATGGCTCATTTTTCTCTTCCTTTTTGCATTGACTGCCTGCCGTAAAGCTTATGAAGTGACCGGTGAAGATTACTCTGAGTACGGATGGGATTATTATATGGCCGGAGATTATGTTGAGGCCAGACGTTGGTTTATGGAATCAGTTACTGATCGTCCCGGATATTCAGACGGCTGGAACGGAAGCGGTTGGACGTTAGGGAAAATGGATTCGGTTGCCAACAGTCTTAATTATTTCCGGCAGGGACTTTATGTTACGGATACACTGGAAATTGAATACCCTCAGATTCTGGCGGGGATGACATTTGCATTTCATGCGCTGGGGCAGTGGGATTCCTGCTTGTCGAGGGGTTATGAACTTCTTGATCGTGACAGCACATGGGTTTTTAACCGATATTCCGGATTAACGCATGAAAGTATTCGTATATCCATGGCCTCTGCAGTTTTTAATAAAGGAGATTTTGAACAAGCCCTGGCAATCCTTCAATACTTAGACACCACATTTCAGCCGGATTTATCCACACAACTGGGAATTGCACAGCTCGCAGCTAAAATCGAAGAATTAAATCTCATTTATCGATAAGTATTTAAAGATTTAAGAATTCTGCATATTTTTTGGATATGTTTATAATTTAAATAACTGAGTAAGCCATCGATTTTATGAACTGAACGCCTGTTATAGCTGATCTTCATATATGAAATTCCCTATACCGATTCCCCCGCCCCGGGGGGTAAAATAATGATTTGGTTGAAATATTGCAAATTAATATTATAAATAATATATCTTATTGGGTTTATGTTTGATTTTTAAAACGTCCTGGTTTTAAATATTAGGTACAATGAAGTATTAATTATTTATGGTGCGGTAACGGATTGAGTATTAACTGATACCCCACTGTTATAGGGCACCGCTCAGGCAGCAGGATTGTATCGGTTGCTGAGGATAATCGAATCCACTGGTGGCTTAGCAATGTCGAAGCCACAGGCAGCATTAAATGAAACAGCATAGGAAAAATAACCTATTCCCACTGATAGGGTGTTTCCTGATAGACATAGTAATTCAGCCAGTTTGAGAAGAGAAGACCGGCATGTGCTCTCCAGCTAATGCGGGGTTCCTGTTTGGGATCATCGTTTTTAAAATAGTTTACGGGCAGATCAATGGGTAATCCTGCAGATTTATCCCTCAGGTACTCTTTTTTGAGTGTATCCGGACTGTATTCAGGATGTCCGGTTATAAAGATTTGCCGGCCTTTCCGGGCAAAAACTATACCGACACCGGCCTTATCTGATTTCGCAATCAGTGTTAATTGAGAATGTTTTTGAATATCGGATTCCCGGATTTCAGTGTGCCGGCTGTGCGGCATCATAAAACAGTCATCAAATCCATGAAAAAGAGGAAGTGTAGAGGGAGCGGCTGTATGAGAAAAAATGCCGAAGCATTTTTTACTGAGGTGATACTTGGGAATCTTATAAAAATGATATAATCCTGCCTGGGCAGCCCAGCAAAGAAAAAGGGTGGATGTTACATTGTTTAGGGTCCAATCCATTATTTGTTTTAATTCTGGCCAGTAATTGACCTCTCGGAAAGGCAATGTTTCCACCGGTGCACCGGTTATTATCATACCGTCATATTTATGTCCTTTAATGTCATTGAATGTAAGATAAAACTGTTCGATGTGTTCTTTGGGTGTGTTCCTGGATTCGTGGGTGGACATGTGGAGCAGATCCAGCTCTACCTGAAGAGGTGTGTTTGACAGCATACGGATCAAATCGGTTTCAGTGACGATTTTAAGCGGCATCAGATTCAGTATCAAAAGACGAAGGGGGCGAATATCCTGATGTTTTGCACGGCTTTCAGTCATGACAAAGACATTTTCTTTACGTAGAATGGAAATGGCAGGGAGTTTATCAGGTAGTTTTACGGGCATGGAGTTCTCCTTCAGATTATTTTCAAGGCCTGATCAAGATCCTGAATAATATCATTGATATGTTCGATTCCGACGGACAATCGCAACTGGTCAGGGTATATTCCGCCTGCCTTCTGTTCTTCTTCCGTCAACTGCTGGTGTGTTGTGCTGGCAGGGTGAATAATCAAAGACTTCGCATCCCCCACATTTGCCAGATGACTGATCAGATCCAGATGACTTATGAGTTCGGAAGCTTTTTCTTTACCGCCCCTTACTCTGAATGTCAACACGCCGCCAAAACCATGACGCAGATATTTTTGTGCCAGTGAATGGTAGGGACTCTCAGGGAGACCGGGGTAGTTGACTGATTCCACTTTTGGATGTTCTTTCAGCCATCGGGCTGCAGCCAGAGCGTTTTCTCCGTGCCGCTGGGCTCTGAGACTCAGGGTTTCCAGTCCCTGAAGCAGGAGAAAGGCATTAAAAGGAGAGATGGCCGGCCCCAGATCCCGAAGTCCTTCAACACGGGCGCGTATGGCAAATGCAATATTGCCATAAGGGGAATCTGTACCGAAATTCTCCCAGAAATTCAAACCGTGATATCCTTCTGAAGGCTCTGAAAACATGGGAAATTTTCCGTTCCCCCAGTTAAATGTCCCGCTGTCAATCAATACTCCGCCGATGGATGTTCCATGTCCGCCGATCCATTTTGTGGCAGAAGCCGTTATAATATGAGCACCGTGGATTATGGGTTGACAGTAATAGCCTCCGGCACCAAATGTATTATCCACGATTAGCGGAATATTATACGTTCGGGAAAGTTCACTTAATCCCTCAAAATCGGGAATACTGAATTCAGGATTGCCGATTGTTTCCGTATAGAGAGCTTTTGTTGATTTATCAATGAGCCGGGCCATTGCTTCAGGCGTGTCATTTTCTGCAAAACGGACAGTTATCCCCAGCCTTTTCAGTGCTATTTTGAATTGAATGTAAGTCCCGCCGTATAAATAAGGTGAAGCAACAAGGGAATCACCGGCTTCCATCAATGTAACAAGCGTTAAGAATTGGGCAGACATGCCGGAAGCCGTTGCAACTGCGGCGGTACCCCTCTCAAGGGCAGACATCCTTTTTTCAAAAACATCAGTCGTGGGATTCATGATTCGGGTATATATATTCCCAAATTCTTTTAATTCGAATAAATCTGCTCCATGTTTTGAATCCCTGAATGTGTATGACGAAGTTTGATAAATTGGCACGGCTCTGGCACGGCTCACATTATCCGGAGTGTGGCCGGCATGCAGTTGAAGCGTTTCGAAATGATAGCTTTTCCTGGTCATTTGAACCTCATAATCGTTAGATGAAATTTAATCTTTATTTCCCTGAAAGGAATAATTTTGTCTGAAAAGAAACATACGATATAAAAACCACAGCATTTTTTTAGTCATGAAGTAAGAAATCTATTGCAGATATTTCTTTAATGGGTGTATAGGTAATACATCCTGCATACTGTGTAAGATCATACCGTTATTTTTCTTCAGGCATGAGTATCCAAAGGACAACATAGACCAGAATTCCCGGAAAGATGGAAGATAAAAGGGAAATAATTGCAAAGGCAATTCGAAGAGCTGTAACATCCCATCCCAGCCATTCTGCCAGTCCGGCCAGAACACCGGCGATCATTCTGTCTTGTCGGGATCTTTGCAAGGGACGATTGTCCATGATAACTCCTTTTCACTAAGTATATAAAAAATAAAAAAAAATCTTAGAGAATCATACCGAATATATGGGTAGACATGTTTTTATAAAAGTGCTTGCAAATTCGCCAAAGGTTCTGGAAATTTCCAGAAAGCAAATCAATAGAAGTGTAACACAAACAAGGAGGGAATCTTGAAAACACTTAAATTGCTAACTGTACTTGTTTTATGTCTGGTAACGGTGACAGTCTTTGCAGGTGGTCTTGTAACAAATACCAATCAAAGTGCCCAGTTTACCCGGACATTAAACAGAAATGCTTCCACGGATCTTGACGCTGTCTACTATAATCCGGCAGGTTTGTCAAGATTGAATGACGGAATTCATCTTCATGTGGGTAACCAAACTCTCTGGCAGACAAAAACCGTCAACAACAGTCTGTCAACATTGAACAGAAATGAATTTGTCGGGGATGTCTTTGCACCGCTCTTTCCTAATTTGTATCTGGTATATAAAGCCGGTAAGGTTGCCGTATCCGCCGGATTTGCTCCTATTGGTGGTGGCGGTGGTGCTATGTACGAAGACGGTCTGCCTTCCTTTGAAATGCCGGTATCAGGCTTAAAACCCCAGCTTGGTGTTCAGGATTATCGTCTCGATACTGAATTTGAAGGAACATCAGTTTATTATGCCGGACAGGCCGGATTGACTTACAAACTGAGTGAAATGCTTTCTCTGGCTGTAGGTGGCCGTTATGTCGTTGCAAAAAACACTTATAACGGGTATCTCAAAGATATTGAAGTAACTGCTGATGGTACAAATTGGGTTAAACCCGGGGTATATTTAACCGGAGTGGCAAATACACTGTCAGGAACAGCAGCCAGCCTTCAGCCGATTATTGATGCAGGATACAGCGGATTTACTTTAGCTCAGCTTCAGGGGGCAGGTGCTTTGACTGCAGTACAGGTTGCCCAGCTTGAAGGAGGTCTACAGCAATTGGGTGTTGATCCTACCGGATTAACTGCGGCTCAGGTCCAGGGAACATACAATACTTATGCAGCAGCTTATTCAGCTCAGGTTCCTGTTCTTGAAGCTGCTACTGCCGATGTTGAAGTGGATGCTGTTCAGGATGCTACAGGCTTCAGTCCGATTTTCAGTGCATTTATTACACCTTTCAAAGGATTGGATATTGCCCTTCGCTATGAAATGAAAACTGAGCTTACTCTTGTCAATGATACGAAAGTTGACGGGTCCGGAATGTTTACAGATGGTGCTGAAACCCATGCTGATATGCCAGCAATGCTGGCTGTGGGTGTTGCTTATCAGGTTATACCCAAACTCAGAACAGAAGCGAATTTCAATTATTACTTTAACAAAGATGTGAACTGGGACGGAAAAGAAGATAAGGTTGACAACGGTATTGAATTCGGTTTTGCCGTACAATACGATCTGTCTGATAAATTCCTTGTCAGTGCCGGTTATTCTTACGGTGATCAGAAAGTCACCGAAGAATACCAGACGGACCTGAGCTATAGCCTGCCATCGAGCACTGTAGCCGGCGGTATTGGTTTTAAACTGACACCCAATATGGCTTTAAATGCAGGAATCATGAATGTTTTCTATGATGAAGGACAAAAAGTGACTGCATCTTATACTGAAGATTATAAGAAAACAACTTTAGGCTTCGGTGTAGGATTTGATCTGTCATTCTGATCCTCATTGACATAATGTGAAAAAGGGAGATTCGTTCTCCCTTTTTTTTTAAATCCGGGATTTGAATATTTTCTCCAACAGCATTAATCAGGGAAAATCAATATATTATAAAAATGCCCCGGGTTTTAACCCGGGGTTTAAGATCTTAAAAATATACTCTGTTTCTAACATCTACGGTAACGTGTCATATAAATAAAATATATACTATTTATACCCCCAAACTGAGGATCGGGGCAACAATCAGCTACCATACTTATCAATTATTTTACTATCGGACATGCTACAAAGTGTCCGGCCGCGTGTTCTTCAAGCAGTGGGACGGCTTCTGCGCAGGAGGGAACGGCGAGGGGGCATCGGGTTCGGAAGGGGCAGCCGGAGGGTTTGTTCAGGGGGTTTGGGACATCTCCCTCCAGGACAATACGTTTTCTGTTTTTTCTTGAAGGATCGGGAAGGGGAACGGCAGAGAGGAGGGCTTTGCTATACGGATGGCGGGGATGATGATACACATCCCGGGCTTTGCCCATTTCCACGATATTCCCCAGATACATAACAATAATCCTGTCTGATATATGTTCAACAACGGACAGATCATGGGCAATAAAAAGATAGGACATATTGAACTCATCCTGCAGATCCTCCATCAGGTTGATCACCTGAGCCTGAATGGATACATCCAGTGCGGAGACCGGTTCATCACAGATTATGAGTTCCGGATTGGTTGCCAGAGCCCTTGCAATACCAACCCTTTGTCTTTGGCCGCCTGAAAACTCATGAGGATAACGCCGGGCCTGTTCCGGATTGAGTCCAACCTTATCCAAAAGCCAGCCTACACGGTCTTTTTGTTCCGTTTTGCTCATTTTTGTGTGAAGCTGTAACGGTTCACTCACAATTTGTGCTACTGTCATACGGGGATTCAGCGATGCATAGGGATCCTGGAAAATCATCTGAACATCAGATCGGTACGGACGGATTTTAGCCGGACTGTTTTTGATGAAATTGATATCTTTGCCTTTAAGGTGATAAATGATATCTCCGGAAATTTCCACATCGGGGGATACATGTTTCAGAATATTGACCATTGCACGGCCGGCTGTCGTTTTTCCGCAACCCGATTCACCCACCATGCCGATAATTTCCCGGGGGTTTATGGAAAAACTTATACCGTCAACGGCTTTAATCGATGCAATTTTATGGGATAGTATACCGCCAAAGACCGGGAAATGAACATTTAGATCACGGACATCCACAAGCGGTTTTTTAGTATCATTTTTAATCATGAATGTTTCCCATTTTCCGTTGAACAATATGACAGCGAACAAAATGACCGGGTTTGATCTCTTTCAGTTCCGGTTCTATAGTATCGCATATATCGATTTTTACATCACAGCGTGTGCAGAACTTGCATCCTTCCGGTAGTTTGAGAATGCTTGGTACCATTCCGCGTATCGTTTTCAGTTTATCTTTTTTTTCGGCATCAAGAGGATTGGGAATAGATTGAAGGAGCCCGTGTGTATAGGGATGAAGAGGGCGGGCAAACAGTTCTTCAACAGAAGCCTTTTCCTGAATAACGCCGCCGTACATGACAATGACCCGTTCACAGGTTTCTGCCACAACAGCCAGATCATGAGTGATCAGAACAATCGCCGAATCTGTTTTCTTATTCTTAATCTCCACCATCAGATCCAGAATCTGTGCCTGAATGGTCACATCCAGAGCCGTTGTGGGTTCATCTGCGATTAGCAGTGAAGGATCTTTTGCCAGTGCCATTGCAATCATAACCCTCTGCCGCATACCGCCGGAAAACTGATGGGGATAATCCTTCATCCGGGAACCGGGATCGGGAATGCCAACAAGATCCAGTAATTTCATCCCTCTGTTAAACAACTCTTTCTTTTTCTCTTTATATGAGCCGGGTATTGTTTTATCCCAGAGGATGGTTCCAAGGGCAATTCCTGTCGGTATAAGGGTTCCTGCTAAAATAGAACTGACCAATGCGGAAAAATAGAATGTCCACCCATCGCCGAGAAGTGTGAAAAAATAGATTGCTGCCGTAAAAATTCCCATAACGGTAAAGCGGGTTTTCCAAGAATATTTTCGGAATGACTCGGTCCAGTTAATAATCCTGTCCTGTATAAACTCTTTGAAAGATTTGGGTTCAAGAGATTCTTCAATCTGCATACCAATGGTAAAAACCGGGTTGAGGGATGTCATAGGTTCCTGGAATATCATGGCAATTTCACGGCCGCGGTAATCCCGCATACGGGAATAGAGTTTTTCCATGTAATCTCGCAGGGCTTTTTTACGGGGTGAATTGTAAAATAACCGAATGGTAACCCAGACATCCGCAATTAAAGAAATAACGCCAGGAAGAAGTCCGCTGACGGGTAAAAGGGTATAGAGAAACTGCCATATGATAAAAAAACCGATGGCACTCCATTTTCTTTGTTTCTCATTTAAAGACCTGAAAAAACGGAATTCGGGAACATTTAAAACTTTCCTGTATTCCGAACCGTCGAAAATCAGTTTATCACGAAATTTGATCGTTCCTTCAATAACTTCGCCGGGCGGATTGGGAATGAGTTGTATCAGGGAGAGAACGGAGACAGATTTTCCTGACCCTGATTCGCCCACGATACCCAGAGTTTCGCCTTCATAAATATCAAAATCAACACCGTTGACGGCAGTTGCCCAGTCATCACCAACCTTGAAGCGGGTCTTCAATCCCTTGATTTCAACCAGTTTTTTTCTGTTCATCGCAACCTCGAATAGACTTTGGGATCGAAAGCTTCACGGACACCTTCGCCAATAAATACAATACAGAGAAGGGTTAAGAATTGTGCTGTAACCGGTGCAAAGACCATCCACCATTTTGTAATATTGGATAATCCCACATCCAGCATCTGTCCCCAGCTTGGGGTGGGAGGAGGCATGCCGAATCCCAGATAATCCAGTCCGACCAGAGCCAGAATGCCCATCACAACCGCAAAGGGAAAGAATGTAATCACCGGTACAAGTGAATTGGGGAGAATATGTTTAAACATTACCTTAAAATCGTTTTGTCCCATTGAGAGGGCTGCTGCAACATAATCCCTGGATTTTTCCCTGTAAAACTCAGCTCTCATCAGATAAGTCATACTGATCCAGTTTACTATTGTATAGATACCGATAAGCAAAAGGAAAGAAGGTTTCATAATTGAGACAAGAATAATAATGACATACAGAATAGGCATACTGGACCAGATTTCGATAATTCTTTGAAAAAAGAGGTCGAATTTCCCGCCGAAGTATCCCATCGTACCACCGATGAGGATACCGATAATGTAGTTTATTATAGTCAGTACCAAGGCAAAGGAGATAGAAATATTGAATGCATAGCAGAGTCTGGCGAACACATCCCGTCCCGTATTATCCGTACCCAGCCACCGTTCTGAAGAGGGGGGATCAAACATTTTATTCCCCTCGACGGTGATATCTTCATAGGGACTATACGGGTAGGGAGGCATGATGAGCCAGTTACTGCTGTTTTCTGTTTTCCATGTCTCTTTCAGAATCCGGTAATTGGTCTCACCGGGTACATCCTGACCGAATGTGCTGCCGTGAAAATATCCCTGAATGACAGGGAAATAGAGTTTGTTATCATATTTGACAAGAATTGCCCTGCTATTGATAAGAAAAGGCAGAAAAAAGGAGATTATATAAAGGGTTATCAAGACAACGAATGAGTAATACCCCCGCTTCATTGTTTTAAATTTCCGCCAGCGTTTTTTCAGGATGCCCAGGGAAATCTCTTCAGGGTTATCAATATTTTTTCGGAAAAGGTTTAGCCATTTCATTTGAATCGTATCCTCGGGTCTACGGTTGCAAGGGCAAGGTCTGAAAGTATATTTCCCACCAGCCGGATAATTACCACAATGACAAGAAATCCCAGAGTAATGGGATAATCCCGGTCCAATATTGCCTGATATCCCATTTTACCGAATCCGTCGATATTAAAAACCCGTTCGATAAAGTATGAACCGGAAATAATGATACCGATATTCTGACCGATGCGGGCAGCGATTGGAATCAGGGAATTTCGCATGGCATGGATCCAGACAACCCGTTTTTCACTGAGTCCCTTGGCAAACGCCGTCCGGATATAATCTTGTGAAAGGTTTTCAAGAAGGCTGTTTTTCATCAGTGTAGTCATGGCGGCAAAGCTTCCGATCGTCCAGGCGATAATAGGGAGGATTGCATGGTGCAGCTGATCCAGAATTTTTTGCCACCAGGTAAAAGCTTCCCAGATTTCCACCGGGGATCTGAAACCTCCAAGCGGGAAAACATCCCAGAAAGAACCTCCGCCGAAAAGAACGAGCAAAACACCGCCCAATGCCCATCCCGGGATGGAGTATCCGATAAAAACAATAACGCTGGAAACAAAATCGAAGGGGGTTCCGTGATTTAACGCCTTTTTTATTCCCAAAGGAATGCAAATCAGATACATAAGTATAAGTCCGGATAGCCCGTAAAAAATAGAGATTTTAAACCGGGGAGCCATCACGTCCGTAACCGGTTGGGCATAGGTATAGGATGTTCCCAGATTTCCGGTGAGAATGCCTGAAAATTCAGTCTGAAAAACAACGGCTCTTGCCGTCCCATCATCTTTTACTTCTTCAACACGGCCTTTCCATTCTTTGGGGATTTCACCTGTATCATCGGTAATTTTCAGTTCATCACTATCTCTCACCAGTGTCAGATAGGTGCCGTAACCCACATTTCGTTGTTGGATAGTTTCGGCGGGTTTGAACTCGATATCCCGGTGACGGATTTCCCGGGGCCAGATACCCAGCCAGATGACATATCTTTGCCAGATGGGCTTATCGAATCCATAGAAACGGTTCAATTCACGAAGAGCCGATTCCGGAAGAATACTGCTGCCTCCCGTCATCACATCACCGGAGGCTCCGGCAATTTCTCCCTGTCCCATACCACCCATCTGAATTCGCTGAATCGTCTGTTCCAGAGGACCTCCCGGCGCCAGTTGAAGAATAATAAAAATCAGCAGGGTTGATCCGATAAAAGTCGGTATCATCAAAAGGATACGCCGGATAAAATACTGCGTCATGAATTAAAGGCCTTTCAAAATTATTTACATATCTTTATATCTGTCCCAGTACCTGACCACCAGATCACCCTGAGGCAGACTCTTGTTTGTCCTCATTGCTTCTTTCAGAACAGCATCTTTTTCAGGTTCATACCACCAATATTTGAAGATTGTCGTATAATCTCCTTCATACCTGTCAAAAACAAAATCAGGATACCCCATTTTATTCCAGAAAAGTATATTCATAGACATTCTGGCAGTTCCCCATGCTGCGGGACGGATATTGGCATATATACCGTCTATTTCGCGGATTATCTCAATTCTTCGATCCTGATCAAAACAGGTGTCATATTCTTCAAGGAGCATATCAACCCGTTCATCGGCGAAACCGCTGATGTTGTTATTGTTTTTCTTGTCTGCCAGAGAGGAATGAAGCGTGGTTTCAGGATTGGGAAAGACAAGCCCGCCCCAGCTCTGCATAAAAATGGTGAAATTACGATCCATGAGGTTTTTCCAGATGGCATTGCCGTCCATATATTTGATCTGCATGTCAATGCCGTAGTCTTTCAGCATCTGCTGGACGGGTGTAACCATATAATCCACAGATTTCTGGATGGGGATTTCAAATCGCAGAACACGGCCTTCATCATTGACCAGCCAGCCGTCGGAATTCCGGTTCTTGAAACCGGCTTCAGCGAGTAATTGAACGGCTTTTTCAGGATTATATGTTATTTTTTCGTTTTTCGGGTTTTCATAGACCGAACCGGCATACATTGAATGCATCATATCGTATTCGCTGTAATACATCTCTTCATTCATTTTCTCACGGTTGTAAAGATAAGCAAAAGCATATCGGAGTCTGCGGTCATTAAAAGGCCATTTCCGCATATTGTAGGCAAAACCCGATGTCCCCACCGGCCTGTGTGAATAAACCTTCCGTTTTTGCACCCAGCCATTTCTTACAGCTTCAAAATTTGTTTCCTCATGCCATTCACGGGCGCTGTAGACGGGATAGAAATCGCATTCACCTTTTTTAAACTTTTCAAAGATAAGACTCCGGTTGTCTTTGACAACAAGGATACGGACCTTGTCAAAATTATTGATATATTTGTTCATGGGATCATTGGCAGCCCAGTAATTATCCCGGCGTGTAAAAGTGAAAGATTCCTGGTTAATTATATCTTGCTCATAAATTACATATGGACCTGATCCCGGTATCATTTTAAACTGATATTTTGTGAGGAATTCAGTTCCGTCTACCTGGCGCAGATAATAAGCCGGCATGATTTTCATGCCGCTGAAATAGAGGAAATTCCGCCAGTTCAGAATTTTGCTTTTTACTTTTACAATATATTTTCCTTCAGCTTCCGGTCTTTCGAACTTGCTGTATACCAATTGGCTTGAAGGCATGAGAATGGTCTCATCCATAAGCAGGTCCCATGTGGCGATAACGTCTTCGGCAGTTACGGGTCGTCCGTCGGTAAAACGGGCCTCCGGATTGATTCTGTACCAGTAAGTCATTTTATCATCAGAGATTTTCCAGTGAGTAGCTAATCCTGGAATATATTCCAGTGTAACAGGATGGAGCCCCAGCAAACTTTCATAGCAGAGGGGGGCAATAATACTGATATTTTCCTCGTAGTTGTAATTCTGACCGGCGATCCGCATAGTAGCCGGAAAACGAGTGGATATATGGGTTAGTGTTCCCCCTTTTTTGGCATTGGGATCCCCGAATGCGGGATAATCGGTCTCCGGATTGAATACATAGGTCTCAAACTCCAGACTTTCTGCAATTTCTTCAAATCCGTACCCGCCCTGTTCAGCCGGTGTTCTTTCGTCTTTTGGTGCCGGAATACCGTCATACAGGGCATCGGTACTGCTTCCTTCCTTATTTCCCGATCCACCGCATGCTGAGAGGATCAGAAGAGTCAGAACCATACCTGCAACTGCAAATTTTTTCATCTTTTTCTCCAAACAAGTAACAATTATTTTTTAATCATACCTTTAAAGAACTGATGAAAGCTACTAAAAAAAGGGTGACTATTCACGGAAAAAATTATTGGTTTTATGCAGATGGAGGCACTCATCGGATCCTTATGAATTATAATGAACGGATTTTACTGTTCTTCCCGAGGGATCACAGTTTTCCCTGAATGATTGATCCCATTCAAGAGCCGAGGCTGAACTGCAGGCGACGGAAGGAACAGAAGGGACAGTCCGGGCGGCGGAATCGGACGGAAAGTATTCGTTAAAGATACAGCGGTAAAAATACTCCTCTTTATTTAAAGGAGGATTGACGGGAAACCGGAACCGTGCATTGGCCATCTGATCGTCGGACACTTTCTGTGCCGCCAGCTCTTTCAGCATATCAATCCACCCATATCCCACGCCGTCTGAGAACTGCTCTTTCTGCCGCTGAATCACACTTTCCGGTAGCATATCTGCAAAAGCTGTTCTGAGCAGCCATTTTTCAATCCGGCCGTTTTGGATCATTTTTTCCATGGGATTGAGATTCATAGCCACATCTAAAAATTCTTTGTCCAGAAAAGGAACGCGTCCCTCAATTCCCCATGCAGCCAGGGATTTGTTGGCACGAAGACAGTCGTACAAATGAAGTTTGTCCAGTTTACGGACTGTTTCCTCATGAAATGCTTGGGCATCGGGTGCTTTGTGAAAATAGAGATAACCGCCGAATATTTCATCGGCGCCTTCTCCGGAAAGAACCATCTTGATCCCCATGGATTTAATAACCCTTGCCAGAAGATACATCGGTGTAGAAGCCCGGACAGTTGTAACATCATAGGTTTCCAGGTGATAGATCACATCTCTTAAGGCATCCAGGCCTTCCTGCAGTGTAAAGTGGATTTCATGATGAACGGTCCCGATATGATCTGCTACAACCTTAGCCGCTTTCAAATCAGGGGATCCTTCCAGACCGATGGCAAAGGAGTGAAGTCTGGGCCACCACGCGTCCTGGGTATCGTTGCTCTCTATCCGTTTGGCGGCAAATTTTTTGGCAATTGCTGATATAATGGATGAATCCAGTCCGCCGGACAATAAAACACCGTAGGGCACATCGGACATCAATTGCCGGTGCACTGCTGATTCCAATGCATTGCGGAGTTTGTTTATGTCTGTTGTATTGCTCATAACAGCATCAAATGATTTCCACTCCCGCCGGTACCAGGGTTGCACTTCCCCGATCCTGCTGTCCAGAAAATGGCCGGGGGGGAAGAGTTCAATCTGATTGCATACTCCTTCTAAAGCTTTCAGTTCAGAAGCAACATAAAACTGTCCCAGACTGTCCCTGCCGGTATATAAAGGAATAATACCAATATGATCACGGGCGATCAGGTAGGCATCATTCTCTTCATCATAAACGGCAAAGGCAAATATTCCGTTCAGATCATCTAAAAATGCATTTCCCTTTTCACGGTAAAGTGGAAGAATAACCTCACAATCCGAAAGGGTGGAAAAACGGTAATTGTCCCTGTAATTCTCTCTGATAAACTGATGGTTGTAGATCTCCCCGTTTACGGCTAAGATCTGTTTTTTATCCGGACTGTATAAAGGCTGCCCACCGGAACGGGGATCCACGATGGATAAACGCTCATGAGCCATAATAGAACGGGCACCGCTGTAAATACCGGACCAGTCCGGGCCGCGGTGACGAACTTTTTTAACCATATCAAGTATCTGAGGCCGTAAAAGCTCCGGATCCTGTTTCAGATCGAATACGCAGACAATACCACACATTTTTTCGTCTTCCCTCTTTTAATTTTATTCGGAAAATTTATAAAACTATCGATGTTATTTATAGTAAAATCAAGAAATAGCAACAAAAATCAAAATAATTCTATTTTAAAAATTGTTTTTTTATTAAAAAAGGTTCTTTGTTTTAAACTTTTTCTTTACTCTTTGGGCTCAGAGGTTTAAACTTAAAAGCTGAACTCCTTTTCCAGTCAATGTAAAAGAAAGGAGGTGTCATGGGTACTGTAAAATACATTACACACATTTCACACGTGAAGGGTTTATCAGAGAGTGAAAAAGAATCCCTTAAAGAAATTGAGAATAAATTTGCTTTTCGTGCCAATAATTATTACCTGAATCTGGTAAACTGGGATGATCCTTATGATCCCATACGCCGGATTATTATTCCCAATGAGGATGAATTTCTGGAATGGGGTGCTCTGGATGCTTCCGGAGAATCCCGGTATGTACGGGTTCCGGGCGTTGAACATAAATACAGGGATACGGCACTTTTTATTTCTCAGGATACATGCGGGGCGTTCTGCCGTTTTTGTTTTCGCAAACGCCTTTTTATGCATGATAACAAAGAAGTGAACCGTCGTTATGATGAAGGGATTGAATATATCCGGAATCATCCGGAGATACTCAATATCCTTATAACAGGCGGGGATCCACTGATCATGTCAACAGGAAAAATTGAGAACCTGATTCGAAGACTCCACACGATTCCCCATGTCAAAATAATTCGAATCGGCACAAAACTTCCCCTGTTCAATCCCTACCGGATTCTGGAAGATCCATCTCTGATTGAGATGATCAGACGCTATTCCACAGGGGCCAAACGGATTTATTTTATGCTTCACATCAACCATCCCCGTGAACTGACCCGGCAAAGTCGTCAGGCGATCAATATGCTCAGGGAAGCGGGGGCCGCCTTATGCAATCAGACACCCCTAATCCGTGGCGTGAATGATGATGTCAATGTGCTGGCAAAGCTCTTTCTTGAATTGAATCTTCTGGATGTTCCGCCTTATTATATTTTTCAGTGCAGACCTACACTGGGTAATAAAACCTTTGCTGTTCCCATAATGGAAGGATGGAGAATCCTTGAAGAGGCAAAGGACAAGGTTTCCGGTCTGGGCAGGCGGGCCCGGATGGTCATGTCTCATAAAACAGGAAAAATTGAAGTTCTCGCTGTCACAGAGAAACAGACCATCATGAAATATCACCGCAATGCCGATAAAAATGATATGAGCAGAATCATGGTTTATAAAAGCAATCCTGATGCATACTGGCTTGATGATTTTGAGGAATATCAGGACTATTGCCTGAAGCACGGACTGGAAGGGGATAAGGATCCTTACGGGAATTGGTAAATTAAACCATTTCATACATTTTTGTTTTGAAAAAAACTGTTGTAACAATAGAAAGATTGTAATTTATACAACAGTATTCCCCGTGGAAACCCATTCATAAATGAAAAGGGAACAGACTTATGATTCAGGAAGCACAACAAACCATTACTGTTTTTGCTCCGGCAACCGTTGCCAATGTTTCCTGTGGCTTTGATGTGTTTGGATTTGCGGTACATGATCCGGGTGATACAGTTCAAATCAAACTCAGGGAAAAGCCGGGTGTATCCATCATTTCCATACAGGGTGACAACGGGGTTTTATCCTCCGATCCTCAAAAAAATACAGCAGGCGTAGCGGCTCAGCAGTTTCTGGATGCCTTTGCTCCGGATGCCGGTGTAGACATTGTACTGTATAAAGGGTTACCGGTAGGGAGCGGACTCGGGTCCAGTGCCGCCAGTTCTGCTGCTGTGCTCTTTGGTATGAACCGCCTGTTCGGCCATCCTGCCGATGAAAAGGAATTGCTTGTTTTTGGACTCAGGTCAGAAAAAACAGCATGCGGCTCAGCCCACGGAGATAATGTGATCCCGTCTCTTTTAGGAGGATTTGTTCTTATACGAAGTTATGACCCCCTGGATATCTGCCATCTGCCGGTTCCCGACGATTTATACTGCACTCTCATCTACCCTCATGTGGAGATTGAAACACGAAAAGCCCGTGAATTGCTTCCAGTCAATATTCCCTTAAGAACGGCAATCCGTCAATGGGGAAATACGGCTGGTTTTGTTGCCGGATTGTACCGAAAAGATTACGAACTGATTGCCCGTTCCATGGAAGATTTAATTGCCGAACCGGCGAGAGCCGGTCTCATTCCTCATTATTATACGGTAGTTGAATCAGCAATTGAAGCCGGAGCCCTTGGATGCGGCATATCCGGTTCGGGTCCCACGATCTTTGCCTTGTCCAAAGGGAAAGTTATTGCAGAAAATGTCTGCGATACCATGAAATCTGTTTACATAAAATCAGGGACTGATTTCAATACCTGGATATCATCTGTGAATATGGAAGGTCCACGAATCGTCAATCCAAATGTGCAGAATCCATGAAATTTTGCAGCACAAAGAACAAAGCACTCCGAGTGAGTCTGAAAGAAGCGGTCCTGTCAGGTATGCCTTCTGACAAGGGGTTGTATATGCCCCTCACAATTCCAAAAGTGCCGAATAAAATCCTGAATAGTCTGTCTTCTTTATCCTTTCCCGAACTGGCTTATGAACTGGCAGGTTTATTTTTAGATGGTGAAATGGATAAAAAGTCCCTTCAGGATCTTACAAGGGAGGTTTTTAATTTTGATGCCCCTCTTGTTCATCTTGTTGACAATACCTATTCTCTTGAACTCTTTCACGGACCAACCCTGGCATTTAAGGATTTCGGTGCCCGTTTCATGTCACGTCTGATGGCCTGGTTTACACGGGATATGTCCATAGAGCTGAAGATCCTGGTGGCCACTTCCGGTGATACGGGCAGTGCTGTGGCAAATGGTTTCTACAAAGTACCCGGAATACATGTATATGTCCTTTATCCTGCCGGAAAAGTGAGTGAAATTCAGGAAAAACAAATAGCTACTCTGGGTCATAATGTAACAGCTCTGAAAGTTAACGGGGTATTTGATGATTGTCAGGCTCTTGTAAAGAAAGCATTGTCTGATTCGACGCTTCGGATAAATTCGCTGGTCAGTTCTGCAAATTCGATAAATATATCCCGCCTGATTCCTCAGATCTTCTACTATTTCCGGGCTTTTGCCCAGCTTGATGAGAAAGAACGTAATTCGGTTGTGATTTCTGTTCCGAGCGGTAATTTCGGCAATCTGACAGCCGGACTCATTGCAAAAAGAATGGGACTCCCTGTAAGTCGGTTTGTGGATTCAGCCAATATTAATGATGTTGTGCCTGAGTATCTAAAATCAGGGTTTTTTACTCCCCGTCCCTCCAGACAAACTCTGTCAAGCGCCATGGATGTGGGAAATCCCAGTAATTTTGACCGGATCCTGGATTTATACAATCATTCGTATAAAGCGATTACTAAAGATATCTGGGGCAGGGGTTATACGGATGATGAAACCCGTTATAAAATCCGGGAAACCTATGAAATGACCGGTTATCTTTGTGACCCTCACGGAGCCGTGGGACTTCTGGGGCTTGATGAATTTTTAAAAAGCACGGATAAAAATACAACGGGAATTTTTCTTGAAACAGCCCATCCCGCCAAATTCAAACCCATCGTAGAAGAGGTTATTCAAAAAGAAATCCCTATACCGGAACGATTAGCCCAATGTCTGGATAAACCGCTTCAGACAATTGAAATAGATAATGATTATGAACATTTTTTTGAAATAGTAGCCGGTAGCCAGTAGCCAGTAGCCGGTAGCCGGTAGCCTGCCCCGTGAAATATCCCGATATATCGGGACTTATTTCACAGGGGTCGAAAGTCATAAGTCCCCGAACGTCGTTCCGACTTATCGGGGAAAGTCAGGGAAAGTGACGCGTAATGCGTGACAAGAGGAGTCGTGACCACTCAACGTCTCAACCTCTGAACACTTGAATCCATGAATACTTGAACCATGCTGGAGCGAAGCGACAGTCCCGAAAGCGTAGCGCATCGGGAAACTCTTGGACAGCGAGCGCAGCGAGCCAATTATCAATTAACCAATTAATACATCAGCTGAGCTCTTGTAACCCATAGGTCCCAATTAAATCTTATAAAAAATTCCGGAGAGTAAATAGAAAATGGAAAACCTGTGGACAGCATTCGGATTGACACTTTTTGCCGGTATGGCAACAGGTATCGGTAGTATTATTGCTTTTACTGCAAAGCGGACAAATTTCAGATTTCTTTCCATATCCACGGGTTTTTCTGCCGGGGTTATGCTTTATGTTTCCTTTGTTGAAATTTTTTATAAGGGTTTTGATGCTTTAGGGGAAGCTTATGGTGAGAGCTTGGGACCATGGGTTAATACGGCAGCCTTTTTCGGTGGGATATTCATAATTGCTCTTATTGACAACCTTATTCCTTCCATTGAAAACCCCCATGAGCCCTTTAGCGAACAAGAAACAGCCCCGTTACACGATCCCGATGCACAACTTCCCGACCTGAACAAAGTCACCCGGGGCGGTGTGGATGTTGTTGAAAAAAATCATACGCATCATATTAAACACGATCATTTATTGCGATTGGGAATTTTTACGGCTCTGGCAATCACGATTCACAATTTTCCGGAAGGGCTGGCTACCTTTTTATCCGCATTGAAAGATCCGAAGCTGGCTATTCCCATTGCAGTTGCCCTTGCATTGCACAATATTCCGGAAGGCATCAGTGTGTCCGTTCCAATTTTTTATGCAACAGGAAACCGGAAAAAAGCTTTTACTTACTCCTTTTTAAGCGGTTTGGCTGAACCGGTAGGTGCGGTTATTGCATATATAGCCCTCCGTGTTTTTTTTATAGAGGAATCGGGAGAAATACCCTCGCAGATAATGGGAATACTTTTTGCAGGAGTTGCAGGTATTATGGTCTATATCAGCCTGGATCAGCTTTTGCCTACCAGCAGGGCGTACGGAAAAGGTCATGACAGTCTGCTTGGACTCCTGGGCGGTATGATCGTTATGGCACTGAGTTTGTTGATGCTTAATTCATAATTGTCCGCTGTACCTGCCATTCAATGCCTTACCTGGAGGGTCAGAATTCTGTTGATGAAAATGATATATAGCTTTGGGGTTTAATCCGGAATTTCGGATTAACCAGATATGCCTCTTACTCTCATACTCCGTTATTTATTTTAGCAACTCACTTAGTTCGAAGTTCAATTAAATCAATCACTTTGCCGCAGCATTGTGTTTATCCAGGGAAAATTGACAACCATTGAACTTCTCACAAACGATTTTTCTTAGAAAGCTCATGCCGTTACTGAACTCTATAGGGTCCGGTGCAAATTGATATCTTCTTAAAGGAAATAAATCAACTGCTATAAATTAAATCCCTTTTGGGAATCAGCAGAAAAGCGGTGGAAATCCAAATATGGACAGTTATGATTATTATCCTCTTGCTTATATAATTAAATCATCATCCCCATCTCTTCTGCAATTTTTATACAAGCCTGATAATCATCATCAAGAGGTTTATATTTAGCTTCATGCGGATGGGCAACCGTTTGCCAACCGATTGATTCTGCAAATCGAACCAGATTTTTAACTCCCCCGCCGCTCCAGGTTGCCGAACCGAAAATTCCCAATATGCGATCCTTAATCTGTAATTGCTCCAGTTTTATGATCAGTTGTTCAATAGGAGGGTATAGACCGTTGTTATAAGCCGGGCTTCCTAAAATAAGTCCGCGGTATTTCCAGATATCACTCAGGATATAAGAAAGGTGAGATTTCGAAGCATCATGAATGATCACATCTTTAATACCATTTTTTATAAGACTTCGGGCCATGACTTCTGCCATCCGTTCAGTCCGTCCGTACATGGATCCGTAAACAATAACCACGCCTTTTTCGGTTTCATTCCGGGACCATCTGTCATACAAATGGATAATATGGTTTATATTTGACCGCCAGATTAACCCATGTGTAGGAGCCAGCATGTTAACCGGTATGGTATTTAGTTTTTCCAGGGCTTTTTGGGTTTGCTTTACATATTTTCCCACAATATTTGAATAATAGCGCCGCTGTTCATCTTCCCATTTAGATAAATCGGACTCATCGTCAAACAAAACTCCATCAAGAGTTTGAAAACTCCCGAACACATCTCCGGTAAATAGAATTTTAGTTTTTGTTTCCAGAGTCATCATGGTTTCAGGCCAATGAAGCATAGGGGTCATAACAAATGTCAGCGTATGATCCCCCAGATTCAGGGTATCACCTTCATCAACAATCAGTTTATTCTTAAAATCCCCGAAAAATCCCGTCACAAACTTAAAGGTGTTTTTATTGCCCACCAGTGTAATGTGAGGATATTTCATACTGATAAGCTTCAAGACGCCTGAATGATCCGGTTCCATATGATTGATTATGAGATAGTCAATGGATTCTCCGTCGTTCAGCAGGGAATCAATCCGTTCGAAATAGGACTCTGTAAAACTGATTTCTACCGTGTCAATCAATGCGTTTTTCTTATCTTTGATCACGTATGCATTATAGGATATACCTTTATCCAAAGGCCACAAATTCTCAAAAAGGTGGGTTCTTCTGTCGTTAACACCAATCCAGTAAATATTCTCAGTCAATTTTTGTGAAAGAGGCATGATTTCTCCTGATTTTAGCTTAAAACTACTTAAAAAAAGGGAAAAATGGAATATATGGATAAGATAGAAACGGCTGATATTGATTTTTGATACTTCTTCATCTTGCCGTTGGATTATTTATAGCAGAGGAATGCAGCGATTCCATACATGTATCCGTTTGCTGGTTTAGTCATAAATAGTATTAGTCTGTTTCTATATAATCTATGATTAAGCTGTCTTCCCCCACCCCGGGGGAAATATACCTGAAAATTATTAACCTGTCAATATTATATTATTAATTATATATTATTATTAAGTGTTTAGGTTTACTTTACATGTTGTACATAACAAGGTGTTTAAATAAAACCACCATACATATGAGACATCCGGGTCACAAAAATACTTTTCAATTTCACAACGAATTCTATAATTTGCATTCATGAGTGAATTACATGATATCAGTTCTGCGGATTTGACTGATTTTTTTTCCCAGCTCCCCGGATGGGAAGAAAAGTTCAGATATATTATTGATCTGGGGAAAAAACTTCCTCCATATCCGGAGGAGTTTAAGGATGAACAGCATCAGATCTACGGATGTCAGAGTATGGTATGGCTGAAAGTCCATGATAATGCCGGAACTCTAACGTTCCTGGCTGATGCCGATGCAGCAATTGTCCGGGGGTTAATTGCCATACTTATGGTTGCCTACAACAATAAAAATGCCGGGGACATTCTGGAGTTTGATGTTGAAAAGTGGCTGAATTCACTGGGATTGTTGGATCATCTGACACCGACCCGAAGTAACGGACTCAATTCAATGATCAAACGGATTCAATCTTATGCAAAACAAACTTTAGTTCCTGACGAGCGCGGCATATAAATGAAATCTCATTTCTATCTGCTTCCTTTATGTCTGATATCCTTTCTGTCATGCCGGCATGAAATACTTATAAAAAATTCAACTGTTACGTTTGAAGTGAGGGATTTAACAGGTTCTGATATGCCTTTATATATTGCCGGTACTTTCAACCAATGGGATCCGGGACATCCGGATTATTCTTTGAATAGAAATGCTGATGTTTGGAGAATTACTCTGATGCTTCAACCGGGTTCGGAAATAGAATATAAGCTGACCCGGGGGAACTGGGAACGTGTGGAAAAAGACAGTTTCGGCAGGGATATTGAAAACCGCTTTTATACCGTTCAGTCTGTGAAGGATACAGTCAGAATCTCCGTATTTCGATGGGGGGCGGGTATAGTAGTGTCTACGGTCAGAGGTTATGTGGAAATTGTAGATAATTTCCTGATACCTCAACTGGATAAAAGACGAACGTTAAGGATTTTTCTCCCGTATGATTATGATACGGATAATTCCCGCCGTTATCCGGTTATATATATGCATGACGGTCAAAACCTCTTTGATGACAGTACTGCCTTCAGCGGTGAATGGAGAATTGATGAAACGCTGATGGCTATCTTTGATGAAAACCCGAAAATGGGTTTTCTTGTTGTGGGTATTGATAACGGACCGGACCGGCTGAGTGAATATTCTCCATGGCCTTTTCACTTCGGGCATTATCATTCATCAGGAGACGGAAAAAAATATGCGGCTTTTTTAGCAGAAACGCTTAAACCTTATATTGATATTCATTACAGGACTCTGAGTGAACCCGAAAACACTATGATTGCCGGCAGTTCCATGGGGGGATTAATATCCCTGTATACCGGTTTAACTTTTCCTGAAAAGTTTGGTCTGATAGGAGCCATGTCCTCAACATTTTCCGATGTGGTTGTAGGGTATCAGCTTAAAGCTTATATTCAGTCTAAAAGGGGAGAAATACCGGAACATCTCCGCATCTATATGGATATAGGTACACAGGAATCGGCAGAAACACCGCCCGAAAAGGAAGTGGAAGCCAATAAACAGGTATATGAGCTTTTGAAAGATATACTTCCCGACAGCACGGGTTTAACATTGAGAGTCATTCCCGGTGGAAAACATCAGGAATCGGATTGGAGAGAACGGTTTCCCGGAATGCTACGGTGGTTATATGAATTCTGAAACGCATCGGGGCTTTGTTATAATACCTGCTTATAAAGCAGAAAAAACACTGGGAGAACTGATTGAAAGGATTCGGCAGCACTGTACCCTGAATATTGTGGTTGTTGATGACGGTTCACCGGACCACACATCAGACATTGCCCGGAAATCAGGTGTTCATTTAATTCGGCATTCAGTGAATAAAGGCAAGGGAGAGGCCCTTCGGACCGGTTTTAAATATGTGCTGGAATCAGATGCGAAGTATGTTATAACATTAGATGCGGATTTACAGCATCCTCCGGAAATGATCCCCGGTTTTATCAAAGAACATCAGTCTAATCCGGGAGCAGTAATTATCGGTCTGAGAAAAAGAGACAAAAATATGCCGTTTCATCGCCGTCTCAGTAACAGTATCACAAGCGGTCTAGTGAGTTTGAAAACGGGAAAAAAGATCCGGGATGTCCAATGCGGACTCCGTTTAATTCCGGATCAATTCTTACCCCGTCTTTTATCCGGAAGCAGGGGATTCGTTTTTGAAGCGGAGATGATTATTCGTTTGGCCGATTTGAATGTCCCGTTCGTCTTTTGTCCCATTCCCACTATTTATATGAAAGAAGGACACAGCAGTATTGCCCATGTAAGAGATACGCTGAATTTCATTACAATGTTTATCCGATCATTATTAAGGAGAAAAACCTGATGTGGCAGAATATTTTTCAGTTGGTATTAGTGACCTTTTTACCCTTCCTTGAACTCAGGGCCAGTATTCCTTACGGTATTCTGAAACTGGGCATGCCATGGCTGGAAGTATATATTATTTGTGTCATCATCAACATACTTCTGGCGCCATTTGTATTTTTTATGTTACACTGGTTTGTGGATATTGTCATTAGAATCCCATTTATCGGCAGAATATATGATAAAATTGTACTTCGGACCCAAAGACGAATCCATGATAAGGTTGAAAAATACGGGGAATGGGGACTGGCGCTCTTTATTGGTGTTCCTCTGCCCGGATCCGGTGTGTACACCGGTGCCCTTGCAGCTTTTCTCCTGGGAATCAGCACACGAAAATTCATGATTGCCGCAATATGGGGAGTGCTCATTGCCGGAACAGTCGTTTTAATAGTGACTTTAACCGGTGTTGAATCCTTTCAGTTTTTTTTGAAAAACATATAAATGCAGAATAAACAAGAACTTATCCCATATGAATTTATACTTTAAGTTTTTAAAGAAAGTTTATAAACTAAGGGGAATTCTAAATAGATATAGGAGAAGTTTTCATGGATCTATTGAAACAGATCGAATACCTGGTTGTCCGGGGGCATATTGATGCAACGTCCCGGTATCCCAAAGATCTTGAAGGGGAACCGGGTGTGCAGGAAAAAGTATCTGATGCTCTGAACAGCGGGTTTACACCTCAGGATATTCTTATGAAAGGACTGATTTGCGGTATGGGTATTGTGGGTGAGAAATATGAAAAAAATGAGATTTTTGTCCCTGAAATGCTCTTTTCCGCCAAAGCCATGAAAAGGGGTCTCAATCAGATCCGGCCAATGCTGGTAGGTGATGTAAGTGTCCATGTGGGAACGGTTATACTGGGAACCGTTCAGGGCGATATGCATGATATCGGTAAAAACCTGGTTGGTATGATGCTGGAAGGTGCGGGTTTTGATGTGATTGACCTTGGTATCAATACTCCAGTGTCCAAATTTGTGGATACAGCCCGGCAATACCCTGAGGCTGTCTTGGGTATGTCCGCGCTGTTAACTGTCACAATGAAGAATATGAAAACAGTTATAGATACTTTGCGGTCCAGCGGTTTAAAAAACAGGGTCATGATCGGCGGAGCTCCTGTTACACAGGCCTTTGCCGATGAAATCGGTGCAGAGGGATATTCCCTGAATGCCAATCAGGCCGTATCCCTTGCCAAACAACTCCTTTCAGCCTGAAACAGGGGGGAAGTCTTATGTTCCAAAAAATGAGAAAACCAAATTTTGAACGGCTGGATATAACACTGCGGAATGGAAAAGCCGATGCCATTCCCCTGATAGAATTGGGGATTCATCCGGATATAAAGAAAGAAATCATGGGTAAGCCGGTAATCACGGTCCGTGAAGATATTGAATTTATGCGGTCACTGTGTTATGATTTTCTGAAAGTCCAGCCACGGATTGACCTTGAACTGAACCGTAAAAAAGCCGAAGATGAATCAAAAGCGACGGATCGGTCCTGGTCCTCGGAACATGACAGTCTTGTATATGACTGGGAAAGCTTTGAAGCCTACCCCTTTCCAAAACGGGAAGATATTGATTACAGCCGGCTTGAAGAAGCGGGAAAGCTGATACCCGACGATATGGGTATTATTGGCCAATACGGGGATATTTATACAACCGTCTGGGAAACCATGGGATTTGAAACCTTTTCCATGCTTATGTATGAAGAACCGGAACTTGTGGCTGAGATGTTTCGCAGAATCGGAGATGTAATTTTCAGTATGTTCGAAAGTATGGCGCAGATGGATTTTGTAAAGGTGCTGTGGTACAGCGATGATATTGCTTATTCTTCCGGACTCATGGTACATCCTGATTTTCTTCGTGAACACTTTTTTCCGTGGCTGAAGAAAATTGGTGATCTGGCAAGTAAACGGGATATCCCTTTTATTTATCATTCCGACGGAGTTTTATATGATGTGATGGATGATATTTTAGCCTGCGGGGTTACGGCACTTCATCCTTTAGAACCGATATCCATGGATATCGGTGAACTGAAAGAACGTTACGGACATAGAATCGCCCTGTGCGGCGGCATTGATGTGGATCAGCTTGCCAGGGCAAATACTGATACAATTCGTGAACTGACCCGAAAATATATTCGTATAGCCGGTGAAAACGGAGGATGGGCTGCCGGTTCATCCAATTCCATAACCGAATACCTGAAAACTGAAAATTATCTGACCATGATTGAAACGGTCCTGAAAGAGGGTGGCCGGTAGACAGGGAATTCTGAATTTTGAATTCTGAATTCTGAATTGAATGATGAAGGATGAATTGAATGAAGAATGATTGAATTTGATCAGTTGACAGTAGACTTTCGACTTTTGACTTTCGACTTTCGACTCGTTACTCGATACTTATACCGGTAGCCGGTAGAATTCAGAATCCAGAATTCAGAATTAACCATAAAGGATCTTCAAAATGAATATGATAGAAATAGTTCATTCAAAGTATAAGGAAAACAAACGTATCCTGGCTCCACTGCTGGGATTTCCCGCAGTAAAACCGGCCGGAACCACAATAAAGCTTGCCCAGCAAAATGCGGTTGAACACATGAAAGTAATGAGATATATTACTGAAAAATGGCATCCGGATGTCCTTTTCACACTTATGGATCTGTCAGTTGAAGCCAGTGCGCTGGGCAGGGAAACAGTATTTCCCCCGTATGAAGCGGCAACTATTGTCAGCTTTGATTATAACAAGGACAGGGATCTGCCCATGTTAAAAAGCATTAATATTCTTGAGGATGGCCGCCTTCAAACCTATGCTGAAACGCACAGACGCATGAAAAAGGAACTGCCCGGGGATATTATCAGGGGAGCCTATGTCTCCGGTCCATATACTCTGGCCGGACTCATTATGGGTGCTGAAAATGCAGCCATGGAAACCATGATGGATCCGGAGGGCTTTCATGATCTGTGCAAAGTCTGCACGGATAAGATTTTGGATTATACCCGGATGATGATTGAATCCGGTGCTCAGATCATCGCTGTTCTTGAACCCAGCGCCATGATGCTTGGACCGGATCAGTTCAGGGAATTCTCTATGGAATATGTCAGATCTATTGTGAATCTTTGCCATGAACAGGGTGTAGGTATGGTGTATCATATTTGCGGCAACACCGAACACCTCCTTGAATCCTTGGATGAATCTGGAGCCGACGCCCTGAGCCTGGATTCGGATGTTGATTTTGTGAAAGCTGCTGAAATTGTCAGTGACAAGATGATCCTGATCGGTAATCTTTGTCCAACCGGAGTCATTATGACCGGTACGCCTCAGGATGTTCAGAAAGAAGTGGGAAATTTGTTGAACACAATGAAAAATATTCCAAACTATATACTCAGTACAGGCTGTGACCTTCCTTTGGAAGTCCCTGAAGATAATGTTACTGCTTTTATGGTAGCCGGTAACCGGAGAATTCTGAATTTTGAATTCTGAATTCTGAATTGAATGAAGAATGAAGAATGAAGAATGATTGAATTTGATCAGTTGATTTTCAACTGAAGCCTGCCCCGATAAGTCGGAACGACGTTCGGGGACTTTCGACTTTCGACTTTTGACTTTCGACTTTCGACTTTCGACTTTTGACTTTCGACTTTCGACTTTTGACTTTTGACTTTCGACTCGCTACTTGCTACTCGCTACTCGCTACTTATACCGGTAGCCGGTAGAATTCAGAATTCAGAATCCAGAATTCCCATATTTTCTACATATGTCTCCTGAAAGTCTTCTCTTCCGGCCATTTCTGAGTGTCGGGTTTCACCTGCTATTGAAACGATTTCCGGTATAAATTTTTTATTCCTCAGAATTAGTTCACAGCCTGTAAGGCTGCCGTTTCCGATGTAGATAAAGGCATCAGGCCGAATCTGGGGAAAAAGTCCAAGTTCTGCACCGGCTTCGGGACGTATATAGTGCCCAAACCCACCGGCAAGAACAAGATAATCCAGATCATGGGTTGTCATACCAGTATCTTGCAGAAGAAGTTTCCAGGATGAAGCGATTGCAGATTTTGCCATTTGAAAAGCGCGGATATCCTGTGGCGTGATGTAGATTTTGCCTTCAACCATAAACCCTTTTTCCCTGTCCGCGCAGGGAGTTCCGGTGTTGAACCGTCCGTCGGGACTGATAATACCCACCTTGCTCAGTGTATGAATTGAATGGATCAGACCGCTGCCGCAGATTCCCCGGACTTTCCGGTTTCCTATGGTAACCGGTTTAAAGCCATTATTTTTATGAAAAATCAAATCACTCAGGGCTCCCGGTTCCGCCTGCATTCCATAACGGATTCCTGCTCCTTCCATAACCGGTCCGGCCGGAGCGGATGTCCCAATTGAAAAGTCCGGTGTTTTTAATACTATTTCACAATTTGTGCCCAGATCCATGAGAATAAAATTTGCATTCTGAGGCAGTATTTCTCTGCATACCAGTAAATCTGCTGAAATATCCCCGCCTATAAAACTTCCGATACCCGGAAGCACTGTAACGTTTCCACGGGGATGTACCCGGAGCCCGGATGATTCTCCATTTAAAACGCTCATCTCTGTAACAGGAGCGATATAGGGGGCTGTAACCAGTGTGTCCATTGGAATTCCCAGAAACAGATGGGTCATAACAGCATTTCCTGCAATGACCGTGTGAACAATTGATTCCGGTTTATTTGTGAGTGACTTTATGAGTTCATTCAATTTGTGAATGATTAAAGTTTGAAGAGTTTCACGATTTTTCCGGGATTCAACAGCCGCAGTAGCCCGGCTTATGATATCAGCCCCAAAACGTTCCTGAGGATTTTTAAATCCTTTAAGTCCCAGCCTCTTGCCTGTTTTCAGGTCATACAGAGCGAGAACCAGTGTGGTAGTTCCAATATCAACAGCCAAACCCAGAATTTGTTCATTTTCAGGAGTAGCAATTATATAAGGATCCAGTTCCGGTTCAAGAGCTAATCCTTCAGTTAGAATGTGAAGTCCTTCCGCATAAGTATCCTCAAGAATCCGTAACTCCGTATTTTCTGATATACTGTGCTGACAAGCAAGCCGGATACCTTGATTCAGTACATCCTCTGAAATATATTTAATTTCTGCCGGTGTAGGAGCGGGTGCCGTGGTAAGATATTTAATTCTACACTTACCACAGCTGCCGTATCCGCCGCATGGTGAGGAATTCTTAATTCCCTCCCGGTTCAGGATAGTATGGATATTTTCACGCTTTAAAAGCTGAAAAGTTATGGTATTATTTCGGATGTGAAGAGTTAAAGTGAACTTTTTCATTCAATGTTCAGCGGTTTGATCAAAATATTTTTTTCCATGGAAAACAAGACTTTTCCCGGCGGCAGTCCTTTACGTTTGATCACATGCTTCTTTTCTGTGCAGACAACCGATACCAGAGACGCATGTTTTTCTTCACTGTACCGGGCTGCCAAAGCTGCCGCATATTCAATAATCTCTTTGGGAATATGGGATTTTCCTTCCCTGCGGACAATAATATGTGAACCGGTGGAATGGCGGGTATGGAGCCACAGATCATTTTTATGAGCATGGTGAAATGTCATATCATCATTATCTTTAGCCGATTTTCCCACCCAGATATGCCAGGATCTGTAGGTGAATTCACGGTACGGTTTGCGTTCCTTCTCACTCTTTTTTACAGGAACTTGCTGCTGAAGTTTTTCTATAAAATATTTATTATCTTTTTTCCATTCCAGTAATTGTCTGATCTCATCTATTTGTTCAAGTTCACGGAATTTTAAAGATGATAAACGGTATTCATTCTCGAGATGGATTTTTTTTTCTTCATAATCAGATTGGGCACGTTCTGTACGGCGGGCTTTATCATAGTAAATTTTTGCATTAGCCTGCGGCGATACTTCCGATTTTAGAGATATTTTCCGGGGAAAATTCTCTTTCTGCAAGGATTCGGGGACTTCGTATTCTGTTTGTCCCGGAGCGATAAAATTGAGTCCCGCCATGAGGATGTCTCCGCAATAACGGAAATTCCCGATCATTTCTTTCTGCTCTTCAGTAGATGAAAGATGGTGTATGGATCGGAGAAGTCTGTCAGAATGAGTTGATAACAGTGCCATAAGCCGTGATTTTTCCGGTTTGAAATCCCTCTCTTTCAGATTTGTAATGATGAACTCCCGGTACCGATTGTAAAATATATCCGGATTAAATACCTCATCTTTTACGGGAAGAAATACAAACTTACCCCCTGTAACACATCCGTTGGAGTTTTCAATATCATTAAGTATTTCATTATAATCTTTTCCCATAAGCAGATCTTTATAGCGTTTTTTCCACGATACGTTGAATCGGGGGTCTGCTTCAAGAGAGGTGAAAGTTGCAGGTTCGAAATTAAAGTCCGGTATGCCAGACTTCATTTTTTTAAAAGATGTTGTTATGCTATTGGAAAGAAAGAACACATTATTGACAGGCGGCCGGATCCGGATGATCAGGGACGTGTCATTAAAGAAATTCAGCCGTATATCCCGGTCTGCCGGTGCCATATTACATGTATTCAGCGTAAGATTTTTAAAACCGGGAAAAATTGGTACTCTCCGGGAGGGCTTATGGATAGTATGTATAAAAAGATAAGGTAGAGGATGGTTCAGATTAATTATTATAGATGGACCGCTTTCCGCCATATTATGTATGATCAGTTCATTTTTTGTAAATGAATAGCATTCTGAAAAGACCATGCCCTGTAGTTGCTCATTGATGACTTTGCAGAGTTTATGAAAAGAAAACCACGATGAGATCACGGTATGTTTTCCTTATGAACAGTTAAACACCGGATATAATGTACGAAGAATTCTCTCAGGTTTTAGCAAAGAGATGGCGGTATTCCGGAAAGATGTGCAAGAGATTGGTATGTGCATCAATTGCCCGGATTTTTCCCTGGTCCAGCCAGATTACTTCATCGGCCTGCATGGCAGTCGCCTCTCTGTGGGTTGATACAAGGATAACCCTGTTGTCTGATTCCTTTCGAAGTCTTTGCCATAGCAGTCCTTCAGTCCGGGCATCCAGGGCAGATGTAATATCATCCATAATAAGAATTGAGGGTTTGTGAACCAGAGCCCTGGCCAGGGCAACCCGGGCTTTCTGTCCGCCTGAGAGTCCCACACCGCCCTGCTGGAGCATTTTATCAATTGTAAATTCTTTGTCTGCCGCAGCAAGCCACAAGGCTTTATTAACTGCTTCATCACTCAGGTCACGCCCCATAAGGACGTTTTCTTTCACAGTTCCGGTAAATAAAACCACTTCCTGTGGTACATAACCCATCATTTCGGACATTTTATCACGGTTCATTGAAGCAGGGGATATGTTGCAGATCTGAACTTTCCCGCTGCCCGTGGGAAAAAAACCGGTTGTCAGATTCAACAGGGTGGTTTTTCCCGATCCGACCATTCCGGCAACAGCCGTGATTTTTCCCGGTTTCACAAAAAGATTGATATTGGATAATACCGGTTCCTGTCCGTCCGGAAAATTAAATGAAGCGGATTCCATGCGTATTTCAGGTTTTTTATTCCAGGGTTCTTCATGACCTGTTTCCATATCCGGGTATTTTTCAATTCTTTCAAGACGGGATATGGATGCTTCCACGATTTTTGTTGATACAAAGAACCAACTGATCGTCCAGATCGTTTCTGTCATACCCGAGAGATAAGCAACAAATGCATAAAACTCACCCAGACTCATTTTTCCCTGCTGAACAAAACTTCCGCCTACGAATAGGATGATCACAAGCCCCACCTGATTTATGACTGCTCCGAGACTCTCTAAAACCGACCGGATAAGAACCACTTTTTCTTCAGCTTTAACCCGTTTGCCGATCACATCCTTAAAAATTCTTCCCTGTGCTTTTTCTGCCACGTATCCGACAACAATCCGGATACCGGAAAATGCCGATTCCAGAACATTCACTGTTTCGCTGGTTCTCTGCTGGCGCAGACTGTAGGCTTTTTGCTGGATGTGTTCCGTTTTGGCAATAATCCAGATTATTACCGGGAAAGGTGCTATGGCAATCAGGGTAAGTTTCCAGTTCAGGGACAGCATGAGTGCAATACTGAAGCCAAGGGTTAAAAAAGCTTCCACGGGCCTGAGAATTCCGGAAGCTGCATACCATGAGATTTTCAATTCAGCATCAATATCGTCGGTCAGGCGTGTTGTAAGGTCCCCCGTGCGGTGCCTCGAGAAAAAAGTGTGATCTTTCTTCAGAATTTCGTCAAAATACCGGAGCCGAATATCCATGCCAATGGTCATGTTCATCAGGAACCGGGTTGCGGGAAGAAGCCATTGAGTAATCTCACGGATTATTCCTACACCCAAAATTATCCAAATCCATGTCAGAATACTGTCAAAATCAATATCTCCGGTGAGACTGTCAATCACAAATTTAAATATGAAGGGATAAAGGGTTTTTGCCGCAATAGCCAGTGTAGTAATAAGAAGAAGGATGCCCATTCCTTTAGCCCGTTTTTTCCAGAAGGGCATGAACCATTTCAGAACATGTCTCATTCCGTGCCCTCCCGCTGCCTCATAATCAGATCAAAATAAAAACCTTCTTTAATCATGAGTTCATCGTGTGTTCCCTGTTCCAGAATTTCACCGTCCCTTATAAATAGAATTATATTTGAATGACGGATTGTAGATAATCGATGGGCTACTATAAAACTGGTACGGCCTTTAATCAATGTATTGATCGCATGCTGGATTTTCTGTTCGGTTCCCGGATCTACGGATGATGTGGCTTCATCCAGCATCAGAACCGATGGATTCACTGTCAGAGCCCTGGCGACGGCTAAAAGCTGGCGTTGTCCGTAAGACAGGTCTTTCCCGCCTTCCGATAGCTTGTCTTTCAGGCTTAAGCCCCGGTTGAAAAGCACGGTGTCAATACTGCTGATCCGGATTGCATTTTCCATCTGTTCGTCAGGAATATCTTCCCGGAATGCCATAAGATTCTCTTTAACCGTAGCAGGAAAGAGATAGAGATCCTGAAGAACCAGTCCGAAATTTTTCCTTAATGTTTTGAGTTCAAAAGAACGAATATCGGTTCCATTAATAAGAATTTGACCTGAATCCGGATCCCTGAATCGGCAAAGGAGCCCCAGAATGGTTGTTTTGCCGCCGCCTGTCGGTCCAACAATTGCCGCTGATTCACCGGAATGTACTTTGAAGGATAAATTTTTGAGGACGGGTTTTTCCGGTATGTAGCCGTATGAAACATTCCTGAATTCGATGGTTTCAATCCTTTCAGGAAATGGCTGAGGCATATCAGTTTCTTTCAGAACAGGTTCCATGGCCAGGGTTGAAAAAATCCGGTCTGCTGCGCCACCGGCCCGCTGTATTTCACCAAGCTGTTCACTGAGCATGATTATGGGCCAGTAGATCTGTGCGATATACTGGGAAAAGAGGATCAGGGTACCGATGGTCATCGTGCCGGCTTTCATCCAGCCTGAACCCAGTAAAAGAACAGCAATTGTGACAAGAACCTCCATGAAGGCAAGTCCGCGGAAAATGCCGTATTCAACATAGGCGATTTTAGCTGCAAAAAAGCGGTAGGAATTGTTTTCATCCTCCAGACGTTTTTCAGCCCAGATTCTACGGTTAAAAATCTGAAGGATGGATACCGACTTCAAAAATTCCGCAACAATACCGCTTATGGTGGCATATCGGGCTCTTTCTTCCCTGAAAAAAGGACGAAGATACTTAAATAGAAAATATGTGCCTGTTATAACAACAGGAAGAATGGCTGCAACAATCAGAAAAAGACGGTAATCCACTAAAAGGAGCATAACCATAGCGCCGACCAGCATACCGCCCGCCATGAGAACCCTCTGCATCATGGTAGATGTGAGTGAAATAAGACGTTGGGCGTCGGACTCGATCCGGCTTACCAGTTTACCAACTGGAAATTTTTCCAAATAGGGGAGTCCAAGCGTAAGTAAATGATTGAAAAGTTTAATTTTAATATCACTGATAGCCCTGACGCCGGCCAATTGTAAAAGCCATGACGAGAAAAATCCCACGATGGCAGATAATATCATGGTCCCAAGGTATAGTAATGCACCGAAACGCACCTGCTTGTAAACGCCGGAAGGAATTGCTTTATCGACCAGAAACATAAGAATGCGCGGCTGCAAAAGAACCAGAAAAACAGCAGCAAGTGCCAGGAAAAAAGCACCGATAAAAATGGCACGGTAAGGGCGGATAAAAGGATAGACCTTTTTGAAAATGCTCCCTGCTGAAGGGACATAAGAACCTTCGTCCTCAAAATTGTCGTATTCGTTCCACCACATATCGCATCCTTATACCGGTGGTAAAGATAAGAAGTTATTGGTATTGGTTGTCAGTCAAAAGTCAAAAGTCCCCGAATGTCGTTCCGACTTATCGGGGCTGGCTTCAGTCGAAAGTCAAAAGTCAACTGATCAAATTCAATCATTCTTAATTCAATTTATCCCGTGAAATAGGGTTCCCAATATGGATTGGGAATTTCATGGGATTCATCCCTCTTCATTCATCATTCTTCATTCATCATTCATCATTCTATTCAGAATTAAGCATTCAAAATTCAGAATTCCCCAGCTACCATCTGCCGACTGCTGACTACCGACTGTTAACTCATGAACAGCGAGCGCAGCGAGCCAATTATCAATTATCAATTATCAATCCCCCTCCCTAAATTAAGTGTAAAACAGGATCTGCTATGTATAAAAGCATACGAGAAGAAAAGAGCATTAAGTGGAAGAGATATGAAATCCCGGTTTGTATTGACCGGCCGGACCGTGAATCGGATGTAATTGTTGTTTTAGGACATGGACTGTATACGGATATGAACGACAGTGTTCTGAATTATCTTTCCAAATCATTGGTCCGGGAAGGGCTTGTTATCGTGCGCTTCAATTATCCTTTTGCCTCCGGGAAACGCAAAGGTCTGCCATTTGCAAATAAATGGGTCCCCTTATTCAAAAAAGTTATAGACTTCGCAAGTCAACAGTCTTATATACCTGAGAAACATTATATATTTGCCGGAGGAAAATCTTTCAGTGCCCTTGTTTCAGTCCGCTTAAATGTGGAAAAGGAATATGGAAAAATTTTTCTTGGAACACCGTTGCAGCTTAAAAAGTGTTTATTAACTATCCCGGTTGATATAAAACCCTTTTTGGACCAGCCACTTCCTATGATGTTTATTCAGGGGGGAGAGGATAACTCGGCACCGCGGCAAAAGATTGAAATGCTAATGGGAAAACTGAATCCCCGGGGTCATCTTTTAATGATTCCCGGTTTAAATCACGGACTGGTTCCGACTCAGGAAGAGAAAAGAAGTCCGGATGATATCAACGGGGAAATTTCTGATATTATTTTGTGGTTTATCAGTGAAACCCTCCGAAAGAGCTCACAGCGGAACATAAGTGGAAAATCCTGATATTTTCTAAGAATCATCAAAAAAATGATAAAAATTAAAAAATAATTAAAGTGATATTCACTGGTTGCTTATAAATCATAAAATTGGGATATTTACATGTTAATCAAATTGGATAGAGAGGTGTTCACATGGAATTCTGGATTATAACAGGTATTGCAGTTGCGGTCCTGATCGCGGTCTGGCTAATTGAATACCGGTTCCGAAAACCGGATCAGATTGTTTTACGGGAAAGGAAAGGGATTGTTGAGGAGAACAGGAATCGTTGGTACCCACGGCATACTTCCCTGGCTTTTCCGGGAAGTGTTTACGCCGTTCAATCTCAGGTTGATACAGAGGCCCGGGGGAAACTGGGTATTCGTGTCGTTCTGGATCTGGCTGTGGCAGCATCCCGGGATCATTTGCAGGCTCTGGTCCGTGCCGGAGGATGGTCCACAGATGTGGTGGTTCATGCCACCCGTGAACTGGAACGACGGACACACGCATTAATCCGGGAGTTTGCGGAACAAAAGGATATTGATGTTCTTCAGCCAGAAGTCCTTAAAAAACAGTTGGTTAAACAAGTGACTGATATGGCTTCGCTGTTGGGTTTGGAACTGGATAATCTACATATTCAAAGCATAGAACCGCTTGATAAACGCATCACGGAAGCCATGCAGCGCCGTGAAGCGGACAGAATTCTTGAAGAAACGGAAAAATTCAGTCAGCATGCCCGTGTTTCTGCCGAAAAAGCCCGGATTGAGGCAGAAAGTGAAATTGCTGACCGTGAACATGTTCTACGCTTGAAAAAACTTGAATTATTGGGGAAGGAACAGGCTAAGGAAGCCACTCTGTCAGAAGTAAGGGTCCGTGAAGAACAGAAACGCCGCCTGATGCAGATTGAAACAGAAACGAAAGAGATGGAACTTTTGAAAAACAATCCTGAAATGATCCTGTTGTCACCCCAACTGGTTCAGCTTGCAGAGGCATCACAACAGCTCCGCAATGCCCGGACAGTGGTAAATCTTCAGGGACAGGACGGATCGGCAGTGGGATTTCTTAATGATTTGATACAGGATATAATCAAACGGCTTCAGATAAAAGAAAAATAGGATACAGTTATTTAAATGAGTCTGACTCAAAAAAATATTCCTGTCCTGAAACCGTTAAGGGTTGCCCGGATTTCCGAGATCAGTGAATCAACGGCAAGTGCCTCCGTACCGGATGTCCGGCGTGTGAGCTTTCATATCGGTAATCCGGTGCAGGACATACGGCTGGAAGCCTGTATTTTGAAACTGCTTGCCGGTGATGAAAATCCTGCTGATCACCCCCTCTGGCCAACAATCGTAAAAGCGGCCTCAAGCAGTGTACCCTACGCTCCCAGAGGTGGATACAGGAGCCATAAAATCCCGGAATTAACCCGCCTTATACATGAACACCTGTTGGAAACGGAGCGGGAGGGACTGGAGTATAATCTGGGTGAGAACGGTGAACCCCGAGAACTGATTTTCAGTTCAGGCGGACTCTTTGAAACACTTCGGGTACTGCTTCGTGTACTGAACACATCTCTGGAAATCAACAGTGCGCGCATTATTCCCGTTAATTATGACTTGTCACTAATATCTAAAGATTTTAACAGATTACGCTTTTTAACCGACCCCGGAAAGCCTGAACAACTTTTTACTCATGATAAAACCCCCGTGTTTTTTATTATAGGGCGTATATTATCTGAAACTGAAAGAAAAAATTTCCGACAAATCGCCCTTGATAACCCTGTTATGTTTATTGAACTTAATAATGCACCGAATCATTTGTCCATGGCCCGTGAAGCAGGTCTGCGGGATCATGTGATCCGGTTTCTCTGTGCATCTGTCTTCAGGTCAGACCTGGCCTTCCTACCGGTTGTGACGGTTCTGGGTAATGCCACATATCTTCAACAACTTGAAACCATCCATTTTGAACTTAAAGGAACCCCGTCTGTATCCGAACTCTGTGCCATGGAGGCATTCCTTTCAGGGAAAGCCGATCCCGGTTTTTTCGATTCAGGCGCCCATGAGGTTACAGGTTCCGGTAAACAGAGACCTTCAGTTTATTCAAATCCGGGTCTGCAGTCTGCCGAAACTCTTTTCGATCGTCTGTCAGGGCTCTCCGACAGACTTTTCAACAATTCATTTTTAAACAAAAAGCAAACTGTTTCAGATCCGCACGCATCTTTGACCCGCGAGGAATTACTGGATCTTTATGGATCCTTTACACAACACACTGAGCGGATTCAGGATCTGGAAACTTCGTTTCTTGCCGCTTTTCTTAAATCTTATCCTTTTTATAAACAAAAAGAGTGCTGTGTTGTCAGTGGTTCAGCCCGTACTGCTCTCGGAATATTAGGATACCACAGCGGGATTTCCGATGTCATTATTTCGGATATGAGCTGGAATTATGAACACGCCTTTCCCATTTGCAGACCTGTTCCGCCCTTATCTGATCTTCGTCCGGATGTAGATGCCATTATAAGAAAGGTTGACCAGTGCCTTTACGAAAATCCTTTATGGAATGAAAAAGGAGCCGTTGTCCTTAATACACCTCATAATGCAACCGGACTTGTATGGACACAGGATGCCCTGGAACATTTGATCTGTGAACTGGCAAACCGTCATGTGCGGATAATTGATGATTTGTCGTATTATGGTATTGCACCGGTAAACGGTTATAAGCCGGAACCGTCAATCCGCCAGACTGCTCTTGCTCTCCGGGACAGAGGTGCAATTTCTTCCGGCAGTCCTGATCTGATCTTTACGGTTCACTCCTTGTCTAAAACGGATTGTCTTGCCGGTGCCAGACTGGCTGTTGCCCATATCCCCAACAAACAGATCAGACAGCGTTTTATGTCATTGAATCAGAAGATTTCACCCAACCCCACGGCCCTGCTGATCGGACTTCTTTTTTACCGGAATTCAGATTCACGGCTTAAAGAGGTTCGGATTTTACGGAACCAAATCCTGAATGAACGGATGACTGCCCTGGAAACGGCTGAAAAAGAATTGCCGGTATTCAGAAATCCCGGTCATATAACAATTCATCGTCCCGAGGGAGCCATGTATCCCCGGCTCGAAATCCGGAATCTTCCGGATGGTGTTTCTATTGATCTTTTAGCGGCTGAACTGGCAAATCAGGGAATCGGACTAATCCCTTTAACATCTTTTGCCCGTACATCCTTTGGTTATACTGCTGCCTGCAAATCTTTCCGTCTGTCATTGGGAGGAGCGGATTCAGCCGATGATCTCCGGTTTAAAACCCGGCGAATGCTTATTGATTTGAACAGGATTGTTCATATCAAAGAAGCATCGGTACGGCGTGTTTCCCTTCCGGAACCGCGGTTAAAAAGCACATTGTCCAGTGATTATTTACCTGTCTGGGAAAAATATTGCCGGGTTATCCGGGATTTTTCCCTTAGAAAAGGTGGAAAAACAATCCGTAAGAAAGGGCTTTACTTAACCGGCACATCCGGTTTTCATGCTTTTTTGGAAGATAGGATACTGGATTTTACTCAGCAATTTGAAGATGCCTGCATCTTAAACCAGGCAAGAAAACTTTGGATACGATCAGAAAAAACACACCGGATTGCTGAACAGCTTTTACAGGAATTTTACAAGGAAGAAGAATCGGACCGTATTGACCGGTTCAAACACCGGATGTTTGACCGGACAGTACATCCCACACAAATTCATGCCCTTCCCGTAGAAAGGGCATTCCGGCAAATGATTGAACTGATATGTACGGATAAAATAATTCCAAAAGAGCTGCCAAACAGGATAAGCAAGGCTCTAATAGATGAATTTTTAGGTGAAAACACAGCCGTTTCATCTGCAGATGAAGCTTTTGAACTCATCCTTGATGTTCAGGCATGGCATAATGCGGAAGAATGGGCACAGATTAATTACGGTGTTAAAACGCCGCTGCTGCTCTCCTTTTGGAGCGATTGGGACGGAAGTTCACGGCCCAGCGGTCAGGGACACAGACTGGCAGCATCCGTCCTTCTTTATGATGTTCAAAGAATGGCTGAACTTCTTCAACATGCCCGGCATATTGATCCGTCCTTTACTCCTGATGAAGTTCTATGGAAAAAAGTACTCAACCTGAGCGATACCAATAGAAATTTCTGGAAACTTCTCAATAGAATTACTGATCTTACAGTTGAACTGGCAGCACGGTATCAATCCCTGATGCCCTATGATCTGATGAATCCTTCTTCTTTTAAAAGAATGCTGAGGAAGGTGGGACTGTCCGGTGATCCCGTACGGAAAATCTGGCAGCATAATGACAAACTCGAACGGCAGATGAAAAAACTCCGGGAAGAACGCCGGTATTGGCTTGAATACTATTTTACGTTGAATAAAATTCTTCGGAAAACACTTCACGGATTTATTCTGCGGATAGCCGGCCGTCTGGATGATCCGGCGGTAGCACTGCCTTTTATTAAATACCGCAGTGCTGTTAAACGTGTAGCCCTGACACCAAGAATACACCAGAAACAAATTCTGGACAGGGATCAGTTTGCTATAGATACAACTGTCTTTAATATCTGCGAAATAAACTCACTTGCCCAGAAAACAGGCCATCCCCGAATGATTCCTGCTCTTCAGGTGAGTATGAGTGACACACCCCGAGCCTTTGTCAATCTGGACCGAAAATTCCTTCAGCAAAGGGAAACACTCAGCCGGAATACGGGAGATCAAATACCGCCGGTCTGGATTATTCCTCTTTTTGAGGAAATGGAACGGGTAAAAAGCATCAATCAGTATTTGGATGAGATCTGGTCTTATGGATTAAGAACGCGCCGGGTGGAACAATCGGAGCAGGACCGGTTCAAAGAGATGATCTGTGAATTTTTTATTGCCGGTTCCGACCTGAGTCAGCAGGTAGGGCAGCCCGGAAGCCAGGTTCTTTATCAACATGCACGGGTTGATATCAAAGAATGGCTGGCCACACGGGCACTGGCGGCCGATGTACGGGTCAAACTGGGAAGCGGTGAACCCATGCAACGGCAAGGGGGTTATTATGATCCGCTGGCCGGTAAACCGGTTTGTACCGATGAGGGATTAAGTACTTTTCCTGAAGGGCCGTTAAAAAGACAACTCAATTCCGCCCGTTTTTATCTTCGGGGAATCTGGCAGGGTTGGGAATTCAGAACATTTCAGAGCACTGTCAGCGAACAAATCCGTTTCTTGAATTTGGAAGACAGGACGACTCTCTTATATCATTTGATTCAATCTTCAGCTATTCATGGTGAACAGGTTCGGCGCATGAATGATACTTTCCAGGGGACCCGAAACCGCTCGGTTATGCAGCGCAGACAGATGATCGAATCCCTGTACGGATATTCTCCGGATGAAGCCATGAATCATTTTGTTCACATTCACACCCAAAACTTCAGGCAGATTCTCTATGGGCGCCAGGAAGATCTTACCGGACTTCATCTGGTCAGCTATTTTCTGTCCCGGATTGTTCCCACACTTCGTGACCGGCCTACCATCCGTCCTGTAAGTCCCCAGGAGGGAGGTGAACTCCTGCAGCGTTTTGCACGGATCATTCCCATGTCCGACAGCGGAAGTATGCTCCGTGCCATCGGTCATCAGAGAAGTCAGACCGTCATGACCGGTGTGAATCAGTTATCCACAGGTTTATTCAGGGCTATGCGGCAATTTGCGGAAGATTCCCGTTGGAAAGGTGAAGGTCTGAATGTTCTGCAGGAACGGATTTTATGCCAGTTGCCCTGTATGGATATTTTAAAAACGCTTCGTTTATATCATGATCGGGAACAACGGATCATAAAAGATGCAGCCGCCGCATTTCCTCCCGGAAATTCAGCCTTTGCAGCCCTTGAAGAAGACAATCAGTTGATACGTGACTTCATTCCGCTTATTCAGGGTGAAGTCCTGAGAAGTTTTGGTCTGCCGGTTCAGGAGATCATGGAAAACGGACGTATTTCCCCACGGGTTTTATCTGCTCTTACACCGGAATTGGCCGTTTTGTTACAACCCGGATTATTGAACCGTAATAAAGATGTTTTTGAGAAATATACTGGAGGTGCTCCTTATGCATCATGGATGAAAAGAGCCCTGTCAGAACTTGAAAAACCGGAACTGATCAGCGGTCACAGAAATGCGATCTGGAATATTGTATCGGATAGTGTTTTGGAAAAAATCCACAGTTTTAATGAGCTTGCCTTTGCCTTAAATGTTTTAGCCGGAATTTTTCCTGAAGGTGGCATAGACCTGCCGACTGCCGGGTCAGTCGGGACGCTTTTCAGACAAGTTGTAAAAATGCCTGCTGCACAGGAAGATGACCGTCTTAAAATGCTCCTGTTGGAAGCTGTTCGTATGCTCCGTCATGTAACCGCACGGAATACGGAAATTCCCGTGGATGTTCTTCGGGTTATCCGGGATGTTCAGCAAATCATTAAACTGGAAGAAACAGCCTTGAAAACACCGTCCCGGAACCTGATTCAGGCCCATTTACTCGCGGTTGCACGATTAACAGGGGAGAATGGATAATAGACGGATAATGAAGAATAAAGAATGATGAATGATGAATTGGTTTGGTTCGTTGGTTAATATTGGAAGGAGGATGAGAGTCCGCCTTTTTTTATAGGTTTGATTTATCCCGCAGAGATTCAGAGACGCAGAGATTTTTTAAAGATGATTGGTTGATTGAAGAAGTGACGCGTGCAAGGGGTTAGGATAATTCAAGCAACTCACTGCGTTCGATGTTCAATCACCACTTCGTGGCGTTCAAGGATTCAAAACTCTGGTGTATAATCCTTACCGGGAGGCCTTATCTTGAACTCTGCGAAGCAGTGCTTGAATTTTCTCCCGTAGTGAAGCAGAGCTTATGAGAACTATTATTTGAACGCCGCCTTGCGGCAATTGAATTCTTGAAACGACCGAAGGGAGTCTTGAATATTTTTCCCATATCTCCCTATCTCCGCGTCGCAGCCTCTCCGCGGGAGGATCTCGCCCCTCGCTACTCGATCAAATCAATCATCCAATCATTCGGGTGGACACACAGGTCCACCCCTACTCTGCCTCGCACCTCGATACTCGATACTCGCTACTCAATCAAATCAATCATCCAATCATTCGGGTGGACACACAGGTCCACCCCTACTCTGCCTCGCACCTCGATACTGACTTTCGACTTTCGACTTTCGACTTTGGACTTATTCCCTCACTGCTAATTAATGTTAACGAATTCATTAATAAAATTGTGTAACGTTATTTCAATTTTTTACATTAATATTACCTAAAATAATTCAGGAGGAACCATGAAAAGAGTTATGATTTTTCTTATGCTTTTGGTTATGGCTGTCGCTTTGCAGGGACAGATATTCAATAATGCTCAGGTTATGAAACCAGGAGAAATATCTGTTAGCGGGGGACTTGCACTGGGTGGAAACAGTGCCCTGTTTGCTCTTGGCAAATATGGTTATAAAGACAATCTTGATGTGGGGGCACGTATTGCACTGGGAAGTGGTGTTTATGCAGGAGTTCTGGCTGAATATTTATTCCGTCAGCAAAAATATACCTGGTCTGTCAGCGGCGGCGCTCATTTCGCCGGCGGTGTCGGTCTTGATCTTACGGTTACAGCATCAAAACCGTTGAATGAAAAATTCGATCTTTATGGCGGATTTGACTGGGATCTGTTCAGTGGCGGCAGGTTTATAGGAAGCCGTCTTTTTATTGGAAGTGAAATTGCTTTCCGGGATAACCTGAATTTCATGGCTGAACTTAATCTCGGAACCGGTAGTAATCTGGCCGGCGGTGTTATGTATTATTTCTAAGGATAATTGGAATAAACATTAAAAAAGCCTGATATTATCAGGCTTTTTTGTTTCTATGATTTATATGGTTTATAATTCGGGAACTTCATTAATCCCTGAATTCTTACGCGGTCAGTCCACCGTCAACAGGGGCAACGATACCGGTAATAAATTCGCTGTCGTCGCTTGCCAGAAACAAGACCAGTTTAGCGACCTCTTCATTGGTTCCATACCGACCAAGGGGAATAGATTGTTCAAAGTTTTTCTTTGCTTCTTCTGCATGTCCGGGAGCAAAACCATCTTCCAGTGAACGCATCATTCGGTTATCGATGGGAGAAGGATTTACGGTATTCACACGAATTTTATGGGGTGCACCTTCCAAAGCAGCCGATCTCATCATACCGATAATTGCATGTTTACTGGTTACATAAGGTAAAACATTGGGAGTACCGCCAAGTCCGGCTACAGAAGATGTGATAATTACAGATCCGCCTTTTCCGGTAATTTTCATCAAAGGGAAAATATATTTCAGACCATAGTATACACCGTTTACATTCACATCAATGACCTTTCGATATAAGTCTGAGGGATAATCCTCCAAGGGCATCACTTTTCCTTCGATACCGGCATTATTAAAGAAGATATCCACATGTCCAAACAGCTCTTTGGCTTTATCGGCATACGCTTTTACCTGTTTTTCGTCTGAAACATCGGCGGCAAAGGCATGTACATTGGGATTGTTGATCTTTTCCATAACTTCTTTCAGATCCTTTTCATTCAGATCCACCAGAAGCACCTCTGCTCCTTCCTTAGCCATCATTTCTCCGGTTACCGAACCGATTCCTCCGGCTCCGCCTGTAACGACAACTTTTTTTCCTTCAAAACGCTTCATTATGCTCACTCCTTTTTATAGTAAGAAGTTTGCAAAGATATAACGTTACACTCCATAGTTTATATCAGGTTAAAGTCTTTAAATCATTAGAATGACTGTTTCCCCGTCTTCTTCGCACAAAAGGTGTCCGCCGGATGTTAATTCACGTGGAATTATGATGCGTTGTTTTTTCCCTTCTGTCAGAATAAAAGGTTTATCTTTACTGTACAGAACACGGTTCATCTCCGGTAAATAGTTTGAAAACCGATTGTGTATAAATTCCTTATAGAGGGTATCGGAATAATCCAGAATATCCTGTAAAAGGGGACTCAGGTCAGTGTAATTTCCTGTAAGTTCCATGAGAGAAACAGCCGGAGTCCTCAGGTTAGGAGTTGTTAGCATTGCATTGTTTACATTGATCCCGGCTCCGATTACAGCCCGGGATTTATTTTTAAACGTCAGGCTCTGTACAAGAATTCCTGCAATTTTATGATCATCGGCATAGATGTCGTTGGGCCATTTAAGAGTAAAATAATCTTCATGTGTTTTATCAGCCATAGTTTTTCTGATGGCAAGGGCAAAGAGAAGAACAAAGGGATAAAAAGCGGTAAGGCCGGGTATATCCTCAAAAAGAATGGAAAAATATAGTCCGCCCTTCCCGGATTCCCACGTACGGTCGTAGCGGCCGCGTCCCTCTGACTGTTCAAGGCTCCACAGAACATCTCCGGACCGGAAGATTTTATCCGGATCGGAGAGCAACACCTGGTTTGTGGATGTAATATTGTCTGTCTTAAATATACGGCGTGCTATTTGACGGCGGGGAGATTCTAAAAGTTCAAATTCGGTGTTTACACATGTCATCGTATCATATTTTCCGGTTTCAGGATTTCATCCAGTTTTTCTTCCGGGATGAGTTTCTTCTCAAGAACGATTTCCCGGATACTTTTATTATTCTCAAGAGCTTCTTTTGCGATAGCGGAGCACATTTCATAACCCAGATGGGGCAGAAGGGCGGTTATAATCCCAATGCTCCGTTCCACATATCCCCGGGTAACCTCCGGGTTGGCACTGATTTTCCGCACGGTCCGTTCAGCCAGAATGATGCATGCCTGGCGAAGGTGACTGATACTTTTAAAAAGGGACCAGGCTATAATCGGTTCCATCACATTCAATTGTAACTGTCCTGCACCTGCAGCAAGTGTAATGGTCACATCATTCCCGATGACTTCAAAAGCAACCTGATTCACCACTTCGGGGATAACTGGATTAACCTTTCCGGGCATTATGGAGCTCCCGGGCTGGACGGGAGGGAGGTTGATTTCATTCAGACCTGCCCGTGGACCTGAGGAAAGAAGGCGCAGGTCATTGCAGATTTTATTCAATTTTGTTGCGACCCGTTTCAGAACACCGCTCACCTGAACATAAGCGCCTGTATCCTGTGTAGCTTCTACAAGATTAACGGCTGTGGTCATTTTTTTCCCTGTAATGGTTTCCAGATGCTTCCTGACTGATTCAGTATATGCAGGATCTGCATTGAGACCGGTCCCGATAGCTGTTGCTCCCATGTTAATTTCTTCAAGCAGTTTATCCAGTTCTTTAACCCGTTCAATATCCTCGTCAATCATAATGGAAAATGTGGAAAACTCCTGTCCCAGCGTCATGGGTACCGCATCCTGAAGCTGGGTCCGTCCCATTTTAATGATATCTTTAAACTCTTTACTCTTGGCGTCAAAGACTTTGGAAAGCTGTTTCATTGCCCGGGTAAGAAGCTGCAGGCTGAAGCGCAGGGCAATACGGAGGGCTGTGGGATAGACATCGTTGGTGCTTTGACTGAGATTAACATGATTATTGGGATGGCAGAACTCGTATTCACCCCGTTTATGTTTCATAAGTTCAAGTGCCCGGTTTGCAATCACCTCATTGGCATTCATGTTTGTGCTGGTTCCGGCGCCGCCCTGATACACATCCACCACAAAAGCTTCATGGTGACTTCCCTCGATAATTTCATCACAGGCCTGAATGATGGCATCAGCTATGGATTTATCCAGTTTCCCAAGTTCATAATTGGCCATGGCAGAGGCTTTTTTCACCATAGCAAGAGCTTTAACCAAAGTGGGGACCTTGCTGATGCCGATACGTGAGATGGGAAAATTTTCCAGTGCGCGAAGTGTTTGAATTCCATAGAGGGCATCCAGGGGAACATCCCGATCTCCCAGCAGATCGTGTTCTTTACGTGTATGATGAATGGTTTCAGTACCTTCGGGGGACTGGACATGGATCATACTGTGTGCAAAGGCTTTGTAGGCATTTTTTCGGAGTTTATCATAGATATCGTGATGGCGGTTCATCAGTTTATCCAGAGCTTTCAGATTGAGTTCAAGGGTTTTCAGGGCTGTAGCAGCCTGTCCGGATGTTTTATGGGGAGAATGATCGTTGCGGAGAATTCGTTCAGAAATTACCGAACCTGCCTGATACATAGCTTTCGCCATCATTTCATCTCCAATACCCTCAAGAATCGTCAGGCGGCCGTTGAGAATAATGTACAGGGCTTCCCTGGGCATACTCTCATGAAAAAGAAACTCATCATTCGGATAGGTTTTAACCGAAGAGAGTTTCAGGATAGTATTCAGTTCCTTATCGGTAAACGATTTAAAAAGGGGTTGTTGTTCCAGAATAGCCAGAATATCTGCATTTTTCATTTTTTCCTCACAATCTAAAGATTACGAGTGAATGTACGAAAGGGTGGGGGTAAGAATATATGAATTTTTCCTATGTGTTATGTTTAGAGTTTAATGAGAATTTCGCACCAATCATTTATCAAAACTGTTTGACAGGACGGTGAAAAGCTTTATATTTTCCGGCTGTTTGACGCACAGAATTGGAGAGGTGGCCGAGCGGCTTAAGGCGACGGATTGCTAATCCGTTGAACGGGTTATCCTGTTCCCAGGGTTCAAATCCCTGCCTCTCCGCTAAAGTCTTGACAATCAACGAGTTATAGTGACGGGAAATTGAAGTTGAAAATATGTTCTATAATGCAAAAATCGGCATTTCTGGACATTTTGGGACATTTATGGGCGCCATTTGGGCGCCGCAATCCTCAGAATCGGGCATAAAATGGGTGTTTCGCAACGGATAAGAAGGGTAAAAAAACGGGGGTAAAAAAAAGTCCGGGAATCCCGGACTTGTAACCTGGTTGATCAAATTTTCAGAAGTTCAATTTGCTCAATTCCTGAACCCCGTTCCGGAGGTTTTCATCCAGAAGACTGGCATAATGTTTTTCCGTCACCAGCACGCTGGAATGTCCCATGAGTTTCGAGACAATATAAATATTCACGTTTTGCTGGACCAGAAGGGACCCGAATGTTTTTCTCAGGGTATGTACATTTGCACCCTCAATTCCGGACAGTTTATAATATTTCTTGATCCTTTTATACAGAGGGTCATAGCTGAAAGAGAAGGGGACATCCTTTTTTTCAATTGTTTTCCGTCTAAATAGGATCTCATAGACAATATCATTCATGGGAAGGGTTCGATATTTATCCCCTTTTCCGTGAAGTGTGATCTTCCGTTCTTGAAAATTTACATTATCCCAGGTGAATTCCTGTTTCTCGAGTTCCAGGCATCGGGCCCCTGTATGGATATACATCATGATTAAATCACGATCATCCGGATTTTCGATCACTTTTAACAGGCGGTTGATTTCATCCATGGTCAAAAATCGTATCGGTTTATCTTTGACTTTGGGATTTTTTAAACCTTTCATGGGACTTTGGGCCAGATGATTGTGTTCTACGAAGAAATTGAAGAAAGCCCGTAGTGTGCGGTATTCAATGCCTATCCCCGCATCTGTCAGCCCGTCATTTTCCTTTCTGTGGCGAAAGTATTCAATCATTATTTTCTGATTGATCTGCCGGATCCGTTTGGGTCCGATAAATTCGGCAAAGGGTTTATAGACACACTGTTCCCTCTCCCGGGTCTTATCTGCTTTCACCGTACGGGATACGTAATATTTCACTGCTTCAGAAAACATCATATCCTGACCTGTTTCTGTCTCGAGTCCCAGCATAATTCTGGACTTTTTCCGCTCGATTTCCAGTGCAATCAGCTCCGCTTCTTTTCGGGTACACTTAACAACTTTCCTTTTTCTGTTTCCATAAAGGTCATAATAGTTGATGATCCACCCGTCCCTGTTGTTTTTATTCTTTATAACAGTAGCCATGACTCACTCCTTATATTGCGATGTTTAATGTTATCGGATTCTCTATAGTTATGACAAGCTTTTTTAGCGCAGATTTTGAGATTCTGATGCGTTTGCCAACTTTGGTCAATGGAAGATTATTTTCTTCAAGGAGCCTCTTGAGCTGGCGGACAGAGATGTCCAGGAGTTTTGCTGCGCTTTCGTAACTGTAGAGCTGTTCCATGGTTCTTATACCAGATTATTATGCACAACACCGGTGGGTTTTGAACGATAATTAAAATTCCCTGGTGTATTGCCCTTAAATCGTCGGATATATTGCGAATAGGGGAGGGGAATGCTGTGAGTTAGCATTGAGTTATTTAAAATCCACTTGGTGCAAAGGGGTTTTATCCCATTTATTGATAGTCTTTGATGAATTGTATGAAAAAACGGATTTTTTTTGGCTTTATCTTTCTGATAATAATATGACTATATGATTTATAGAAATAAAATAATATTGTAAACAGATAAAAAATAACTGTCAAGCATAGAGGAAAACGGGAATGAGGAAAAGAATATATAAAAGTAGCGAGGAACGAGGGACGAGTAGCGAGAAGTCTCCCGCGGAGGCCGCTGAGATGCAGAGGAATATTCAAGACTCGCTGCGCTCGTTTCAAGAATTCAAGCACTGCTTCGCAGTGTTCAAGATAAGGCCTTCCGGTAAGGATTATATATCAGGGTTTTGAATCTTTGAACACCACGTAGTGGCGATTAAACATCGAACGCAGTGATATGTTTGAATTGTCCAACCCCCTTGTCACGCGTCACTTCTTCAATCATCCAATCATCTTTAAAAAAATCTCTGCGTCTCTGAATCTCTGCGGGAGGATCTATTCAAGACTCAAAAAAAAAGGCGGACTCTCATCCGCCTTCAATATTAACCAATGAACCAAATTCTTCATTCTGAATTCAACTCAGAATCCAGAATTCAAAATTCAGAATTACTTCAACAGCACCGCCTTTTGCATATGCATCCGGCCGTTGAATACGGTCCGGACAAAGTAAATCCCCGAAGCCAGATCATCGGCCTGTACCGTATAGTTATATGAACCGGCACCAAAATCACGGTTCACAACCGTCATCATATGCTGACCGGTCAGGCTGTAGAGTTCGATCGATACGGCCAGGGGTTCGGTCAGTGTAAAGGGAACCGTCAGGCTTGCATTGAAGGGATTGGGATAGACCGGATTCAGGGCATAGCCATCGGCGACAACAGCACCCTCAGCCTCAACCTTAACCTCAACCTTCTCCAAAACCGTCTCATTCCCGGAATAATCAACGTCAGCTAACGTATAAACGTATGTTTTACCCGGTTCCACAGACTTATCCGTATAGGCATACTTCGTTGTTTCCGTCGTTGTCCCGCGTCCTTTCAGCGCATCATCGGTAGCAAAACTGGCAATGACTTCCGACTTTTGATTTTCGACTTTCGACTTTCGACTGAGGACAAACCCCTGGTTTTCGATCTCCGCAGACGTTTCCCATTCCAGAACCACTGTTCCTTTGACCGCTTTGGCCATGAAGGCTGAGAGGGTGACAGGGAGGGAGTTATCGTCTGAACCCAGGATAAACTCACTAAAACCATCAATGGAAGCAGATAAATATCCATCGGCATAACTGGTTGTCAGTTTAGTAAAAGCTCCGGTTCCGGGATTAGAACGTTTATAGATATCAACCGAGCCTGGATCACTGATTCCGCCAAGACCTTCAACAGCGATTTTAATGGTTCCGCCTGTAAAAGCCAGATCACCGGCATTAATCACCCAGCGGTACGAACTGACATTTGTTGGGGTGGAACCTGAGAAGGATACATTTGCCGGGCCGGCAGTGTATTTATTGACACTAACAGATGCACCGGTGGAGACATTTCCAAAGTCGAGTCCTACATTTGTGCCTGTAAAGGCTTGACTCACATTACTCCCTGTGCCGATTGTATGGGTAGCATAAGCAGAAGGTGCAACATGTGAACCAAGATAATCAAATGTATCCTGATCATAAACTATCCACTCTGAATCACTAGAATTTGTTCCGGCTGAAGAACTCCAATCGGTATTACCTGATGTTACTGTTTCTTTTCTTACAAGTGTTTTATCAGCAGTTGCTCCGCTTGTTCCTGCAACATCCCATGCAGAACCAGGATCAGTACCTATAGTTCCAAACACATCGATTAAAGCATCATTGTAATACAATCCAAGAGCATCATCACCATTAAAATTTGTAACACCAGAAGATTCATCTCCTTTAGAACTAATTCCTTCAACAGCACTTGAATTGTATAAAACATATACTTGTTTTGGTTCAAGTGTTCCTGAACCAGACCATGTCGTTGATGGTGATGCAGATCCATTTGAAAAAAGTATTACTTTTACATTACTAAGATTAACACTTTGTGAACTGCCATTATAAAACTCAATTGCCTTATTATTTGATGATCCTTCAATATATTCAGAGAAAAACAATTTTGGTGGTTCTGGAGAAACTGAACCACTACAAGTTACAGTTTTACTGTCAGCATCTGTTGAACTGGCAGTAATCGTTTCGTTATTATAGTCACCAACACTTAATCCGGCCTTCAAACGCACATTAATCGTAGTTTCACCAACTGTTCCTCCACTTTGAGTCAGGGTAATAGGATTTGTAGCAACAAAAGATCCTGCAGTACCGGTTGAAATTTCATAATTAGTGGGTGGGGTTATGGAAATATCATCAGTAAGATTTAAGCCACTAACAGTAAAACTTTTTTCAGTAGATGGACCATCACCTTCGATATATGAGAAATCAGTTAAAGTTTCAGGTGAGATGAGAATCGTTGGCTCCTCAGGTACTATCTCTTCAAAATCAGTGCTGTCTCGTGGCACTAATTCCATGGTTGTATCAGATTGACGCACAACACCAGTTAAATTTTGAGAAAAGGAAGGAATAGGTTGACCAATATAGTTTAAATCATAATATACAGTACGTAAAGTACCAGAACCTGACGCATCTGTAATTGTATAGTTTGTTGATGAAGCAAAATTCCCTGTTCCTGATATTGTAACATCTAATATTTTTACTAATTTCGCCTGATAACTTGCATCCAGATTTACTAAAGTAACTTCAACAGGTGTAACGGTATTTCCATTACTTGTTGCAGCCCCAGGATCAGTTACGGGTACAAATTGTAACATACTATTAAATGTGCTTAAAGTACCAACGATCCCAGTAATACCATCATATAGGCTGTATGTTGTAGAAATATTACTCGAATAATCATCAATTAATATTGCACCTGTAGCATCCTGAATATATTTTGCATTTCTGCTGGCCGATTGATAGGTCAATACTGCTTCTCCGGTCAGGCGGTAGACTGTTCCATCAGTAGCGCCTGCACGAAGTGTTGAAATATCTGAAATATCATTAATCGTGGGAAAAGTATAAACAGCTGTTGCAACTTCACTGGGATCATAACCCTCTGCATAAGCTATTGCTTTTATTGTAGTCGTACTGCTTAATTCAATAGGATCAGTGTATTCGGTGCTGGCGTCCGTCGGATCAATTCCATTGGTGGTGTAATAAATCGTAGATGCTTCGGTAGCGCAGGAAATTTCCACATTTTGTGTAGAATAATAGGTACCTAAGGGTGGATTGAAAGTTGGTAATGATGTTGTTGGATTACCTCCACCTGAATAATTATTCCATACAAAATTATCTACGTGAATTCTTTCAGTAGTCCCAGTAGCAACCAGTCTAATTAAAATGTTATTATTACTACTATTAATTGTGCCATTGAAAGTTTTCCAATCAGAGGAATTATCCAGAGTTGTATTGTTAATGGCACTTACGAGAGTCCAATTAGAACCACCATCAGTTGAATATTCCAGATTATACGAAGGTGACGGTGACCCATCCCATCTACGTATATCAATACTGAAAGTACTTACACCACCAGTTGATATAGTTATTCTCCAGTCAACTGCATTGTTATTACTTAATCTCCATGCATATGTACCTAGAGCACCTGGAAAACCATCTTGTGCAGTAGTTGTATTACGTAATGCAGGACCTCCGGTTGCAGAAAAATAACCATCAACATATGTATGATCAGAAGCATAACTTGTTATTGTTGCACTTCCGGCAGTCCATTTGTTTGCATCGTCGAAATTAATTGTCACCTGCCCCCACGTCACACTTGCCATAAGCACAATGGCGAGTCCGATGGATAAGCCTTTAACAAATTTCATGATATTTTCTCCTTGCGTAATTTTCTCTTTATTCTTTGTTCCATATATAAGGATAATGTTTCAAAGATATATATGGTCGCGGAATATAAATGTTTGATTGTTAATTTTCAAGGGAGAATATTTAGTAGCCAGTAGTCGGGGAGTTCTGAGTTCTGAGTGATGAGTGCTGAGTTTTGTTGGAGAGGAGGGGAGATCCTCCCGCAGAGAAGCCGTGACGCGGAGGAATCTTATTTGAATACCGCCTTGCGGCGATTGTATTCTTGAATATCGAACAAAGTGAGATGTTTGAATCAATCATCCTACCAATCTTTAAAAATCTCTGTGCATCTGCGTCTCCACGGGAGGATATTCAAGCCCGGCAAGCGTCGTTCAAAAAATCTCTGCGTCTCTGTCCCTCTGCGGGAAAAATCAATCCAATAAAAAAAGGCGGACTCTCATCCGCCTTCCAATATTAACCAATGTACCAAATTCTTCATTCTGAATTCAATTCATCATTCATCACCCTTCATTCATCATTATTTATGTCTATTCCGGTGAAAGTTTACCACTTTATTATCATTCATAATTTCCATTTATTTTAGCTGTTAAGTGGCAGTTTTGGGCCGAATTCAAAGCTCTTGAACATCTTTGAAGTTGTCAAATGTCAATTACTTTTTTCTTGCATATTACCCCATAAATAATCTCACCCTTTAATTTAAAAATAGCACCCGGAATCAATCGGAATCGTGTCCGAATTGAAATCGGAATCGGTGTCCGAAATGAACCGGAACAATCACCAAATCCGAAAGTAGTGGAACTTTCCCCTTGATTGGTATATTAGGGATTAAGTATATTAGTTTAAAGCTGTGAAGGCGATGTTGATTAGAATGAATACATCTAAGATTAGGTAATCATGAAAAACAACAATTACTTTTTCCATTTGTACACCAAATATTATGTTAGGGCAAATAAAACAAGATATTAACTTGCGGAGGGCATTATGTGGGGTTTCCCAGAAGTAATCGCAATGGTTATACCATTCTTCATGTTTTTAATTTCATTATGTGTAGTGATTTACGTGCTATTGCTTTTAACACGTTTAGTCCGTGCTGTCGAAAAAATAGCCGGACATGAAAAAAAATGAAAAACTACCCTGAAACTGGGTACTTGAATAAAAGACATGGAATTTTTAAATAGCCCTTCTCATAAATATAGAGTGCAACTGCCGAGTTGCCGAGCTGATTTCGTGCGGACGGGTTTGCCCAAGCACTTCACAGTCACATACTGCGGAAGACCATTGAGGCTGACACTGGAGAATGACGCAGACAATCGTCTTGAAATCGGGAAAGTCCTGCTCTCTCAGGTCGGCAAGGAACTGGTCTCTGTCTGTCGGGTGCCTGGAGTTGAGGGATTTGAAGAGTACGTCAAGGACAAGTGGAATAAACATCTGCCAGAGAAAGACAAAGTCGAACATGATGCTGCACAGGAAGGGGAATCCGCTGGCGCTCCTTCCCCACCTGTGAGCTGATCGTTATGCTGAAAGGAGTACTTCAAAATGAAGCATTTTCATGAAGTGCTGTTGGCAATGCTCATTGGTGCAGTTTCGGGTATACTCATCTTAGGTGTTGTTGGACGTGCAGCTGCTGTTGGCATTGCACTTGTCACAGGTAATTCTATAAATATAAGTCTAAGAGGAACGTTAGAGATTGCAGTGATTGCAGCTTTTATAGGAGCAATTGGAGGAATAATGCTCCTCGTTTTTAGGTATGTGTGCCGATGTAATGGGTTAATCTGCGGTATTATAGCTGGTTTAGCGCTGTTTATAAGTTCCACTCTCTTTGTATCAGTTGACGGTAAGTTTGCTTTTAGTATGTCTTTCATGCAGGTTTTTACATTAAGCGTCGTAGCTGTAATATTTATGATATATGGAGTTTTTACATCAAAACTAATAATGCGGTTCAATGGAAATAGGAGAAACAAATAATGACAAAAGTATTAAAACTGATCCCATTTTTTCTTCTGATCGTAGGCACCTTTGGTCTCTTAATGAATGAGTTTGTATTTAATTGGGGAACTATTGCGACTTTAGCATTCGCTTTATCTAATGTGATTGGATTGATTGCGCTAGTTATTACCAGCAGGATTACGAAGAAAGACAAATAGAAATGTATTTTCTTTGCGTAACAAGAGTTTTAAACGATGAATAGACTAAACAAAGTAATACTTTCAAATGATTAAACTCATACCTAATGATTTCCTTGTCAGTTACCGGGTGCAACGGGTGAGTAGGCCCCTTATGAATTACAGAAAGAAGTAAATGTGAGTCTTCAAAATCCAACCGATAACACAGGCTATATGCCATTAAAACGGCACATAGTCTTAGACCTTTAACAACCCCCAAAATTCTTCCAATATATATAAAAAAACACTTGACAATATACACTTTTTACATTATATTAAAGCATAAGGTGTTAAAGACGAAACGACGATTTAATAAGCAATTTAGCCCAATGGCTGATTTTAGTAAAACCAATTGGAGACAATGAAACAAATGAAACTTGAAACAACGACTCAGGATATTTGGCTGGCAGCCTATGCCTGTCAGCATGGCTTTGATATTACGGATCTCCGGAATCTGGGAGATCGGAAACTGTTTGTTTTTGAGGATAGCGACGCTTTCCAGGACCTGAAACGGGATTATTACTGGCATAAGGCAAAAGTGGATCCCCTGGGACTGAAACGCTCCCTTCAAAAACTGAAGGCCTTATCCATAGGAGGTGAAGTCTATGGTTAATCAAATTTTAAAAAATGGGAAAAACATATCATATCAGTGTCAACCGACACTACAATCCCCAAAAGGATAAAAATTACAACAATAATAAAGTATCAAGGGGATGGGTTGTAGAAAACTATCCCTGGACAGAAGAGTCTGTCCGAACCCTCACCACTCAACACGGCATTAGCTGTAACGAGTATTTTACCGATCACAGAACAACCGATAACTGGAAAGCAGCTACCCACATCATGCTGGATTTTGATGATGGGTCTGTTTGTACCAAGGATCTTTTGACAGATCAGGCTTCATGGAAGCATGACAGTTATATCTATTCCAGTCAAAACCATCAAAAAGTGAAGAATGGACTCGCTTGTGACCGCTTACGGGCTTTGATTCCTTTAGCTGAACCGGTCACTTGCGATGAAGATCTGAAAGCCCTTGAGCAATATTTTCTGGCAAAATATCCCGAGATGGACCGATCCTTCATGGGACGGTCCCGGTATTTTGCCCACGGCACAACAGAGGTCTCATCTTTTAGGAACAGCAAAGGGCCTCTTAAGTGGACAGAGATTCCGGGACTGTCGCAGTATAAATCCAAACCTCAATCCTGGAAGAAGAAAACAGAGAAGATGATCCACTGTTCGGATAGGGTTCAGGATGCAAACAAGGAAACGCATATCATACAGGATATTCTTCCGGACATACCAATTTACTGCCCGTTTTGCGGGCAATCAGAAGAAAGGAGCAATCCCGGCCATAATGCCGTGATTAAACTAAACGGTCAGGATCTTCCCTTCCTCTTCTGCAGCAGTTGTCAGTCCAGAGGTTATGGGAACCAGGGGGTGTATAATTTTGATCCGGTGGATGGGTTTATCTACCGGAGTTCTTTAGAAGAGAAACTACTCTTTATTGACATTGTCAAAGCCCGCTATATGGGAGGCTGTATTGAGAATGGATCAGATGATTTTGTGATCCGTGATCTGGGAGGAAAAGAGAATGTCCCCCAGTTCTGCAAGTATCACGGTATCCCCATTCCGGAGATTTTTCCCAGAGCCCGCTATGAGCTGATTTTTGACAGCAATAAACGAGCAGATTTTGATGCAGGATATGTGAACAAGTATGAGGTGACAGAATATCTGCAGAAACCGGTGCCCAATAATTACACAGCACAGCTTCCTGAATACATTGGCAAGCTGATTGATCATGTCATGGCTCATGATAAGGATATCATTGATCGATTCTACAACGATATGGCATGGTTTGTCCAAAACCGGAAGAAGCTCATTACCACCTATCTCATGCAGGGAGTGGAAGGAACGGGGAAAGGAACCCTCTTTACTCAGGTTTTTCAACCCATATTGGGCTCGCGGTTCTGCGTACAGACTGACCAGGATGCCTTCGGGAGTCAGTTCAATGCTTTTCTGACCGACAATGTTCTGGTTTTGGTGAATGAGGTTTCGGGGAACTTCTCATCAAATGATGGAAAGAATCTCAAAACCATTGAGAAGATGAAGATAGCCATCACAGACGAGAACATTCAGATTGAAGGAAAAAACAAGGACCGGGTCAATGGCAATAACATCTGCTCCTTTCTTTTTGCCACAAACAGGAGGGATGCGATTACGCTCTCAGATAATGATCGCCGTTTCAATGTAGCACCCCGGCAGGAAACAAAACTCCAAGACACTTCCTGGTGGCCCGGATATACAGAGCTGATCCATAAACTACGGTCTGAACTTCAGGAGTTTGTCTGGTATCTGAAACAGTATGCCGTGGATGAATCCTTAATCGGCAGAGTTATTGACAATGAACCGAAACGGGTTCTTCAGATTATGTCCCGAACCAACAGTGATGTGTTCTTTGAGGCTGTAAAGGATGGCGATATCAACTGGCTTTGGGAGAATCGTTTTGTGGATCAAGGGTCTTATAATGCCGATGAGAAAAATGCTCATATCCGAAAGATCCTGAATGGATTAAACGGAGCAGATAAAGTGTCGGTCAGTGATCTGTGCACCCTGTATAACAACATCAACCGTAAAAATCTGAGCAATGTTGCCTTTGGAAAGATCGCTTCTGCCCATTTAGGAACATCCAAGAGCATCCGCCTTGATGATAAAACGTATCAGGGATTTGAAATCAAATGGCAGGAAAAATATGAGGATGACTCCCTATTCTCATAACGGGTAAAAATGTCAGAGATGTCAGAGATTGTCAGGGATAACTCTGACGCTGTATCTTGCTGATAATGATAAGGTTACAGGATATTTTAAAGGTTGTCAGAGATAGAAGAATAATCAGGGGGAAAACATATATACTAAGAATCTGGGCAGACTTTTCCCCTTCAAACCCGCAGGCGTTTCTCCTCTAAATATAAAAAAATGCTTTTATCTCTGACATTTTGAGCTAATATGTTGATATAGAGCAAGTTGCAGTGTCAGAGATAAGTCCTACATCTCTGACAAACTCTGACAAAGAGGCATCGAAATTCCAAATTTTAACCCCATTTCCAGATTTCCAAGTCTCTCCTCCCCTAAAACCGTTAAAATTGCTTTAGATCCACTTATCTCCAGGGAACCCAATTCTGATGCTGTTTTATCACGGGACCAAGGCATAAAAAGCGGAGAGTTTTTGTTAAAAGTGCATTAGATCAATAATTATCCATTCTCAAGGAAAGTGGCTTCTTGTTAAATCAGATGTATCTGATGAGATTCTCCAAAATGTATTTATGGGCAATATCAAAATCCCATATAACATCAGGACGCAAAAGGCCGCTAAGATCATTGCGAAAAGCACGGGAATGAATCTTTTCAGCAAGATTCAGAGTAAACTGTTTCTGCGTGATGGGGTGCTTCCTTGTATAGTAGCGGAAAAGACCCACCAGCTTTTCGGAATCAAGTGCCTGAGTTGTCATTGCCTGATGCAGGTCAAAGAGGTCACGGCCTTTTCGACGCTGATAAAGCGCCCGTAGCTTGCTGGCCAGCAATTCATGAATTTCAAAGGTATGAATATTGGTCTCACCGCTAAACCAGCGGGATTCGACTTTATGGGGAATAGTGATTGTCTGCAGTTGCGAACCATGTTCTCGCGTATTAATTTCAATCTTCAGGCGCATCCGTATTACTGGTTGGAATTCGGTTTCAAAATGATAAAGTAAGGTCACATTGTGGCGGCTGAACTTCACGTTTGGATCACCGAGAAAGTCCACCGCCTTCCGCAAGTGGTCAATGGTTTCCTTAATAGGTTCGCTGACAAGCTGTATCAAATCAATATCTTCAGAATATCGAGCCTGAGGTTTGAGAAAGAGTTTATGCAAAGCTGTGCCACCCCGGAATGCCAGGCGCTCATAAAGAAAAGGGATTGAAAAGATATGGATGATAGCCCGCTCAATGATAAGATCCTGCTCCACCATTTCCAGGTCACGCCACGGCGCTTTCTGATGCCATTGTTTGATATCTGATTGGGGAATCATTCAATTTCATCCTCGTAAATATTCTTTATCACTTTCCAGAGCGGGTCTTTTTCGGTTTCTTTACAAAATTCATGGGGAGCCAGCATTGTATATCTCAGATTTTTTCGCGAAAGTTCTTTATTAATATATGACAGCAAATCTCTCCGCTTTGAATAGCGATCCAGAATAAATCCCAAACGCTGCAGGATCACTGTAGGTTGACCTTCTCCAATGACTTTCTCAAAACGTGT